>ENA-ORXT01000750-ORXT01000750.1-marine-metagenome-genome-assembly--contig:-NODE-750-length-48909-cov-11.721842_pt1 | contig 48909 bp, 40 predicted proteins | sample MGYA00237868_ERZ511482 | MGnify/ENA metagenome assembly ERZ511482
CCAGAATCTACAGCCCGCTGGAATGGCAATCTGAAAAAATACAAACTACAGAGTACAGAAGGCCAACAGGCTGTCATCGTGGATCAAAATAATCAGCCAGCCGTCGATGAGAACAAAGGCGAGTTCAAGCCGGGTGCTCGAAGCTTCTGGTCGAGTGTCGTCGATGGGGGTAGCGTGCTACTGGGAGGCGCTGCCGAGCAGATTGAAGGCGATGGCAGTGATTTCACCAGCCGCAAGGTCTACACCTACACGGGCACCAGTACCAACCTTGTCGATGCCAGCAACGTATTGCTACCGGGCAACGATGGTCTGGATCCGGGCTGGTTTGCCCTGCCCCCCAAATTGGCCGACGATGCGGATTATTACAAACGGCTAGTCAACTGGGCGCATGGCCAGGATATTCAGGATATAGACGGTGACCAGAACATCACTGAACCTCGAGCACAGATGGGTGACCCGATGCACGCTCAACCGGTTCTACTGAACTATGCTGACGGCACAAACACGAAAAGCATGATCTTCGTAGCCACCAACGAAGGCTTCCTGCATGCAGTAGATACAGAGTCTGGTCAGGAGGAATTTGCCTTCATCCCCAAGGAATTACTGAAAAACCAGCATAAACTGCTAGCTAACGAACCCACCAGACGTCGTCCCTATGGACTGGATGGTGGCATGACAACCTGGGTGGATGACACCAACAACAACGGTGTTATCGATAGCGGTGAAAAGGCCTATCTGTACATTGCCATGCGCCGCGGTGGAAGCCAGTACTACGCACTGGATGTTACTGACATCAATAACCCCAGGTACCTGTGGAGTATCAACGGCAGGACCAATACCCTGGACACCGACGATGCGACTGCAGATGGCGATTTTGTCGAGCTTGGGGATACTTGGTCATTGCCGGTCAAATCACAGATAAGAGACGGCTCTACCGTGAAGGATGTGCTGATCTTTGGTGGTGGTTACGATCCGAATCAGGACCCCGCCGTGTCCACCTCTTCCGATGACACCGTTGCAAAATCGGCACAGACACGCTCGATAGATGGCATTGGTAGAGCCGTTTTCATTGTCAACGCGAACACCGGCAAACTGCTTTGGCAAACCAACCGGGCAGACCCTCGATTCAGTGGCATGAACTACAGCATACCCTCGGACGTCAAGGTTATCGACATCGACTTTGATGGAATGGCCGATCAGCTTTACGTCGGTGACATGGGTGGTCAGATATGGCGAATTGATATCAACAACGACGTAACGTTAACCGACAGTCTGAGCAACCGCATTGATGGCGGTGTCATTGCACAACTGGCAGGCGATGATGCTGAGGATGCAAGACGCTTCTACTATGCCCCTGATGTATCCATCATTTCTGTCTACGGGCAGCAACAGCTAGCGATCTCCATAGGCTCAGGCTGGCGCGCTCACCCACTGGATGATGTTATTCAGGATCGTTTTTACAGTTTGCGTCTGCCATACGTCTATGGCAAGCCGATAGACAGCTTCGGACAAACTGTCTATCCGGTGACCACGCATACTTCCACAGGTCTGAAAGATGTAACCGATGATGCTAATGCAACACTGGATAACGATTCAAAAGGCTGGTATATCGATCTGGCCGGTAACGGCGAAAAAGTATTGAGTCCGAGCGTAACGGCAGATCACAAGGTCTTGTTCACGTCCTACCTCCCCGAAACCGAGGCTGTGGCCTGTTCCGCTGCTGAAGGCTCAGGGGCTATTTACGCCGTCAGCGTCTACAACGGAGCACCCGTACTGGATCTTAACGAATCCGGCGGGGATGATCTGACCACCGATGACCGCATGCGTATATTGAACCATGCTGGAATTCCACCAGCGACAACATTGCTGTTCCCTGAAGCGGGCGAAGCCACTGTCGTGGTGGGCACCGAAACGCTGGATGAATTCAGCCTGGACCAGCTCAGACGCCGTACGTTCTGGCAGGAGCTGATAGAAGAAGACAGCTAATGTGCTCTGACAACAGATTCAGCACGGTAACATTTTTCGGTGAAATCTGATTGATAGCTCTGGACCTGGTGAAGGGCACTGGACGGGCACTGTCGCTTTAGGCGTTTATTTCGTGTTCCAGTGCTCATTGCCGAAAGTTTTACAGAACGTTTTGTATCAGCCACACCACAAGTCTGTCGATAGTTTAGGAATCAGACAACACCTGTCTGAACCGTTATGAATATCTGCCAAATGGACCTGGAGTCGCGCATGCACGTTAACGCCAAGCACATCAACAAGACAGGCAGGCCGACGTCGCGAATGCGTGGTTTCACACTGATCGAAGTCATTATCGTTGTGGCTATCATCGGGATTCTTGCAGCTGTCGCTTACCCGAGTTACGGTCAGTACGTACAGCAAAGCCGACGCACCGATGGCCGTCTTGCTCTGTTGCAAGAGATACAGACACTTGAGCGTTGCAAATCAACGCGATACTCTTATGCAAATTGCACACTGACCAGTGCCGAATCACCTGAGTCCTACTATGCCATTTCACTGGTAAGTTCGGCCAGCACGTTCACCGTCACCGCTACCGCCCAAGGTGTGCAGGAAAGCGATGAAGAGTGTGAAGTCATGACAATCAACAATCAGGGCATACAAACGCCTAGTCCCGATACCACGACCTGCTGGCCCAGCTAAAACCTGGTTGAACCACAAGTTTGCACCTTACGATTAGGCAAGCTTGTGGCAGAAACTGATAGATCCGTCGCGAACCCGCTTTAAAAAGGCAATTCATTCTTAACCTGCATGTAACACCGCCGTTACTCTCCTCATGGAGAGAAAACCTCATCAAGGATTCACACTGATAGAGCTACTGGTAGCACTTGCCATCGCAGGCATTCTGCTCGGTATCGGTGTACCTAGTTTCAACCAGGCAGTCATTGAGAGCCGAATCAGCTCACAGTACAACTCGCTGGTAGGAGCACTGTATCTAGCCCGCTCAGAAGCCATCAAGGGCCCCGGTGACGTCACTGTCTGTCCGCGTGATGCAAAGGGCTCCAGTCAGTGTGGCGAAAAGGATGACTGGGTGAATGGCTGGCTGGTTTTCCTTGACCACACCTCGGTACAGGGTGAATCAGAAGCCAACATTGATGCCGGGGATGAAATCATCTCCGTTGCTCCGGCTCTCAAAGGCGACAACAACGTTATCGCCATCGGTTCTCCTACCAACTCAGCTGCCGATACTGAAGAGGTTGCTTTTGTTCGGTATACCCAGAACGGCGGCACTTCCTGGCAAGGCGGCTCTGTGCTGGTGTGCGATTCGAGTCGTGGATCTGCCTTTTCCAGAGCAATAAACATCGTGCTTACCGGCGATATTCGCCGCGGCCGCATCAGTGCAGGTAGCCCCGCTCCAAGAGACGTATTCAATCAGCCAGTCAGCAACTATTGCCCTGAGCCTTCTTGAAATCATGCCTGTGTACGGAACACAAGAACTTGAACTCGAAGAATCAAGTTACCCATCCAATCTGAGATGCAGAGAGCACTCAATGTCACCAAGGAAATGTCAACAAGGGGTAGGTCTGCTGGAAATACTGATCGCCGTCATTCTGATGTCGATGGGTTTTCTGGCCGCTGCCCGTATGCAGGTAGAAGGTATGCGCTTCAGTCAGAGCGCTTACCATCAGTCTCAGGCCTATTTTCTGGCCAACGACATGATTGATCGCATGCGCAGCAATATCTCCGGGGTGGAGTCCGGTTTTTACACCGGCGCCACCACGAAGTCTGATGCCAGTAACCCGGCTTGCAATGTTATCCAGTGCAGTCCACTGGGTATCGCCCGTCAGGATATATACGACTGGAGTGCTGCCATACACCCACTGGACGGTATCACCGGATTTGTACCCGCCCTACCCGGCACCGAGACCACGTCAGCATCCGGACAGATCATTGACATGGCAGACGGTGTCTTCGCCGTTGTCATGAGCTGGAATGAAGTCGTCGGTGGTGAGGATAGCGAGCAAAACCTGCGGGTGCAGTTCGCCCTGGAGACACTATGAGCGTCCACCGCAGTATCAGAGGCATCTCACTGGTCGAGCTTCTGATAGCCATGACATTGGGTCTGTTGTTGACATCCGGTATGTTCGCCGTGTTTGCGGGCAACAAGAGGAGTAGTGATCTGAATTCTGCAATGGCAGATATTCAGGAAAACGCACGCTTTGCGCTTGACTCTCTTGCCAGTGATATTCGTATGTCCGGTTTTCAGGGTTGCGTGGATATCAATCGGGGTAAGCCTCTGCTACTTGCCGAAGACTTGCCTACAGCAGACATGCACGCAACCGCTGCAATGGGCTCAGTGATCTCGCAAGGTGACTTGTGGTCGCCAGCGCCACCACTGGGCTTCCAGCCTGCCAACCATAATGCCATAGCCGGCACTCACGCGTTAACGTTGCAATTTGGCTCCCCGGCAACCTACCCGCTCGCTCAGATAGTAGGTACCGGCGGTGTTCCTGACAGAAGCGCGCCAATAGTTGTGGACATCACGCCAGGTAACAGCCGGTCAGAGTTCAACATGACGACAGGCGACTACGCCATTATCAGTAACTGCGTGGGAGCTGACATCATTCGAATCAGCTCAGTAGCCAAAGCACTCAACACTGCAACTGTTGGCCATATGGCTCCGGCTAACTCCAGTGGCGCGCTGAGTTTCGATTTCATTGATGATGACAGTACCAAGTTCATGCGTTTTGTATCACGCGTGTACTACGTCGGTGATACCGGACTGCAAAACGAAAAAGGCGACCGGATAACAGCGCTGTATCAGCAATCACTACCTTACGGCGACCCGGTGTCGAATCCTCCCACCGAGTTGGTACATGGCGTGGAAAACATGCGCATCTCCTTTGGCATAAGAACCGGCACTGACAGCCTTACCTATGTCTTGCCCGGAGACGCCCAATACGATCCAAGGATGGTTGAAAGTGTCCGCATAGGGCTGCTCATGAACTCCTATGACCACATAGCCAAAAGTGACGATACCAATGCCTACATGCTCTCCGGCCAGGCTATCGTGGCAAAGGGCACTGCTGGAACCGGATCTGCTGGCGAACATGAAGGCGACAAACGATACCGTCTGGCTTTCAACACTACAGTCAAGATACGGAACCGACGAAACTAGCGTGAGTCATCCATGAGATTACCTGTTGCCTTAGAACGGCCCATTCAACTCAGACAATCAGCTAACGCCTGTGTGTTTCATTCACTGAACACACCCGCTAGCAGAATCAATGGATCAGACATGCAGCTAACTAGCCGGCAGAAAGGTGGCGCCTTACTGGTTGCCATGGTCATGATATTCATGCTGTCAGTCATGGGTGTATCCGTCATGCGCAGCTCGACACTGGAAAAGAAAATGGCAGTCAATGCCATTCAATCGTCAGCGACCTTTCAGGCGGCAGAGTCTGCGTCCAACCTTGCATTGAACGACCCTGGCAATCTTTCCCTGGCTCATACTACAGGTCTGGATACGCGGGTAGTTCTGCAGATTGACGAAGTCAACACCGGTATAGGGCTTGAGTCCAGATCGACACTGGAATACGTAGGCCGGCGTGCAGCTGAGGGTTTCTCGCTCGGTGAAGGATCAAGCAATTTCGAGAGCCTGCTGTTTATCTCCAAAGGCGTCAGTGCCATTGATACGGCTCGTTCACAATCCAACGTGGAGCAAGGCGCTTTCCGCATTGTTCCCGGAGAGCCGTAAGCCGTGCTTACCAACAGGGCAACTGGCAGGCTTGCACCTGCTTGATGGCGCCAGATACTAGCCAGCCGAAAACGATCATTTTATCAGTCATTTTTATCCTCTCAGAGGTATTATTATGAACCGCAAGACATGTAAGGACAGGAGTCATCTGTCGCGACACCGAATCAGTTCACTGGCGCTGGGATTTCTAATCAGTTCAGTCTCAGTTTTTGCACCCGTGTTTGCCGACGACACTGAAATATTTTTCGGTCAGGTTGATCCTGATACCAACGTTCATCCCAACGTATTGTTTGTTCTGGATACGTCGGGCTCCATGAATGGTGTCGATGCCGGCTATAGCGGTACCCGGCTGGAACGCATGAAGTCAGCCCTGAATACCATTCTGGACAGTTCATCGAATGTGAATGTTGGCCTAATGCGGTTCAATGGCTTCTACGGAGGCGGTTCCGTCATCTATCCGGTAACGGGGATTGAACAGCCTATCTGTCCGAACAACGACTGTGGCGCAGTGAGTCTCAGCTATCAGATCAGCCAGAACACCGATGACATGGAGCAGTTTCTGACTAATGGCAACATGACGCCAGGTGGCAACTTTCTCAGTATGGGGCAGGCAAACAACGTGCCTCAGCTGGTTGGCTATCGTTTCCAGGGACTCGATATTCCGTCTGGCGCAACCATAACCAGCGCTGCGCTTGAATTCACCGCCGTCAGCTCTGACAGCGGTGCATCCGAACTGACCATATACGGACATGACGTTGGTGATGCGCCAACCATAGGAACCAATAACGAATACCTTGAAGATTTGCCAAGGACATCTGATACAAGCAGTGTGTCATGGGAGCCAGAGGCCTGGACAACCGGAAATGTCTACGACACGCCTGATATCAGCGATATTGTTCAGGAAGTCGTTGATCGAACCGACTGGTGTGGTAATCAGTCTATGGGATTTATCGTTGCAGGCACCGGTGAACGTGCAGCGTACTCCTACAATAACAGCCCCAGTCGTGCAGCGATTCTAAGAGTCACCTACGACTCAACGTCTATACCTGCTAATAAAGGCTGCGTAACCAAGTCGGCGATTGCGCAGATCGACAACTCCAGTGACGATGCGTTTGAGCGGACCAAAAACGGCCGGATAGTGACAGGCGCTAACAAGCTCAGAGTACCTCAGCTTAACAACAATGCCGCGAATGAGACCGTAACACGATTGCGTTTCAAGAATCTGCCACTCCCTGCGGGTGCTGTCATTGATAACGCATCTATTGAGTTTGAGGTGGATGTCAAAACCAATGGTGCCCTGTCAATGACCTTTGAGGGTGAAGCCGTTGACAGTGCTCCGTCACTGGTCGCCGACAATTACTGGATCAGCAACAGACCCGTGCTAGCAGACCCCATCGTGTGGAACATATCCGGCACCGAAAACTGGGATGTCAATACCAAGGTATCAACGCCTGATCTGACTGATCACGTGCAGGAAATCGTCAACCGGATTGGCTGGCAGATGAACAACGACGTAGCCTTCATAATACGCAAGACCGGTACCTCGAACAATCGTCGTATATTCGATACGTTTGATGGCGAGCAACCGGCAGCAGCCAAGCTACGCATAACGTATCGGGCCAATGTAGGTGCACTGGGTACAACTCAGGTTGTCTACAACACAGCACGCGACGACATGAAAAAAGTGGTCAACGAACTCAGTGCAACCGGTGGCACACCGATTGTTGCTGCCTACTACGAAGCGGTGCAGTACATGCTGGGCGGCGATGTCGATTATGGTACGCAGAGAGGCTACTTTCGTCATCGCTACCATAGAGTCTCACACCCGGACAGCTATACCGGTGGCTCCGTTTCCACACCATCCTCTTGTTATGACAGCAACCCCGAAAGTACTAACTGTACCAATGAACAGATTACAGGTACGGCTGTTTACGACTCTCCGCTGGCTGATAGCTGCCAGACCAACCATATCGTGTTTCTATCGGATGGCGTCCCCACGAGTAACACGGCAATTTCCAGAGTCAAGAACCTGATTGGCGGCTCCCCGTCATGTGACCCAGCTCAGGGCAATGAGGCCTGTGGTCGTGAGCTGGCAACCTGGCTAGACACGACCGACCATAACCAGAATATTGCCCGGTCACAGAATATCAGCACGTACACCATCGGCTTTAATATACAAAGCAATTTTTTGTCGGACCTCGCAACCTCTGGAGGAGGCACCTACTACGACGCCGCCTCATCTGATGAGCTGGTCAAGGTGTTTCAAAACATCCTTGGCGATGTACTGGCCGTAGACACCAGTTTTGTCGCACCGGGAGCAACGGTTAATCAGTTTAATCGCCTGACTCACCGCAACGATATCTATTTTGCTCTGTTTAAGCCCAACGAGCGCCCTACCTGGGATGGCAATCTGAAACGCTATCACGTTGGTGCCGATTCCAATGGGGATATCACGATACAAGACAAGAATGGCAATCTTGCGGTAGATCGCGAGTCTGGATTCTTTTCCAACCAGGCGCAAAGCTGGTGGAGTGATTCGGTTGATGGTAACTCTGTGGAAAAAGGTGGAGCTGCCAGTAATCTTTCACTATCGGGTCCTGGCGGTTCTGGCGATCGTCGCGTGTTCACATTCACAGGCAATACAATACCTGCTTCTGGTGTGGATCTCACTGCCAACGCGCAGCGATTACATGAATCCAACACCAGCATTACAGAGGCAAAGATCGGCTTGACCAGTGGTACTGCGGCAGAACGCGCAGAACGCAGAACCGATTTGCTGAAGTGGGCACGTGGCGTTGACGTACAGGATGATGACCTGGACGGAGAAACCAGTGACGCACGATTGCACATTGGCGATCCCATGCACGCCCGGCCGGTTATCCTGAACTATGAGAATGGTGCCAATACGCACACCACTATATTTGTCGCAACCAACGAAGGCTTGCTACACGCTATCGAGCAGGAGAATGGCACTGAGCTTTTTGCTTTCATGCCACAGGAACTCCTGACCAATCTGAATCCCTTTTTCGAGGATCAGCAGTCTACCAAGCACCCGTACGGTCTTGATGGTGACATGTCAATCTGGCATGAAGACACCAATGAGAACGTCACCGTGGATGCCGGCGAGAAAGCTTACCTGTTCGTGGGTATGCGTCGTGGTGGCGACCAGATCTATGCGTTTGATGTGTCAAATCGATTGAACCCCAAGCTGGTCTGGCAGATAAAGGGTGGCACGGGGGACTTTGAACAGCTGGGCCAGACATGGTCAAAGGCAGTCCCCACATCCATCATGGTGAACAACTCGATTCGCAAAGTGCTTATTTTCGGAGGTGGTTACGATACGAATCAGGATCCGAATACGGCAAACCTTGTTGCCACTCAGTCACAGGATTCAGTCGGCAACGCCATTTATATCGTTGATGCTGAAACCGGCGCCCGTATCTGGGTTGGCCAGGGTGTCAGCGGTGGAGACGAGCAGTTCAGCGATATGGACTACGGTATTCCTTCAGACATCCGAGTCATTGACGTTGATGCCAACGGACTCGCCGACCAGATGTATGTAGGCGATATGGGTGGACAGCTATGGCGCTTTGACTTCCAGCCATTTCATCAGTCCGGTGACCTGGTTCATGGTGGGGTAATCGCTAATCTGAATGGTACTGGCGTGGCCAATGCCCGCCGATTCTATAATGAACCGGACGTGGCCCTGATTGCCAAAAACGGCGAGCGCTTTCTTTCCATCAGTATCGGATCTGGTTGGCGTGCACACCCGTTGAACGAAGCTGTCGAGGACCGGTTTTACATGATCCGTTCTAACAGCCCCTATATGAAACCTGCGGGCTACGGCAAGAATGCGGGTACCGCCACATCACCCATCTGGTTGCCGTTGACAGAAGCTGACCTAAGCAATGTCACGGACGATATTGATCCTGCATACAATGCCAACGGCTGGATGCTGGAGCTTGAGTCCAGCGGAGAGAAAGTCATGGGTGCCAGTATTACTGTCAACAATCAGATCATTTTCACATCCTACGAACCCGTGGCAACTGGCGATGCCTGCTCACCTGCGGTAGGTGGCGGCGCGGTCTACGCGCTGGATGTCATGAACGGTGCCCCGGTACTGAATCTGGACGATAGTGGAGATGACGAGGATGGTGAAAACTCTGAATCCGGTGACACGGATGACGATAACGGAAATGTCGCTCGTTACGGCAATCGCGAGCTCACCAAGGAGGATCGCAGGAAAACACTGAAACAGGACGGTATTCCCCCTTCCCCGACGGCCCTGATCACAGAGACGGACGGCAAGATCGGCACAACGATTCTGGTCAGCACCGAACAGCCTGTAGATGTTGATTTTTCGAATCTTACACAACGTACCTACTGGCAGGATAACGGACGCGGTAACGAGTCACCCTCACAAATTACCGCATCCGGACCCGAGGACTAGTGTAGCGTGATCTGCTAAACGTCACCCCCGCACAGGCTAGAATCAGCGCCTGTGACAACTTGACCCCACCTTACGCGGGGGTGACGATTTGTGTAGCAGGTAACGCCTCACTACCCTGTAACTGGCAGCTGATTGTCAATAAGAAAAGGGCTTGCCGAGCTTATGCACACAACGCATAAGCTGATAGCAAAAAAGCCTTAAACAAATGAGCCAAGTCCTGCTCCAATAGCGTCCTCACAAAGCTGAAGACAGTTGGACATGACGATCGAAACTGATGTGGTCATCATTGGCGCAGGACCGTGTGGTCTGTTCCAGGTATTTGAACTGGGGCTGCTCGACATCCACGCCCATGTCATCGAGACCCTCCCCAATGCGGGCGGACAGTGCGCAGAGCTGTATCCGTCCAAACCCATCTACGACATTCCGGCCTATCCCACTATCGGTGCGCAGGAACTGATCGATCGTTTGCTGGAACAGATTGCACCGTTCAATCCGACTTTCCACTTTGATCAACAGGTGGATGTGCTGCAACGACAGAGCGACGGCAGGTTCTATCTTCACACCACAGCAGGTCAGGATTTCATCACTCGTGCGGTTATAGTGGCGGGTGGTGTAGGATCATTCGCACCGGTCAAGCTCAAGATACCCGGAGTGGAGGAACGCGTAGGTAAGGATATTTTCTACTCTGTCAAAGAGCCTGACCTACATGCCGGCAAAGATATTGTCATCCTCGGTGGTGGAGATTCTGCACTGGACTGGGCGTTGGATATGCAGCCACGCGCCAACAGTGTTCTACTGATTCACCGATCCGAGAAGTTCAAGGCATCTCCCGCTTCTGTGTCGCGCATGCGAGAGCTGTGTGATGCCTATGAAATGCAATTCCTGACAGGCAATGTAACGCGTCTGATCACTGGACAGCCGGACAATGCAAGTCTGGTTAGTGGCAACCTGCAAGCTATCGAGGTGACTGGAGGCGATGGCGTTGCTCGAAAAGTAGAGCTGGATCAGCTGCTGGTGTTCTTTGGGCTTTCACCCAAGCTGGGGCCCATAGCAAACTGGGGGCTGGATCTTAAACGGAATCAGATTCGCGTGGATACCGAGAAATTTCAATCCAGCGAAGCAGGACTCTATGCCGTGGGCGACATCAACTGGTACCCGGGCAAGAAAAAATTGATCCTTTCCGGATTCCATGAGGCTGCTCTAGCGGCTTTTGCTATCAAGGAACAGCTTAATCCGGGACAAAAGGTTCATCTGCAGTACACCACGACAAGTCCTGTCATGCATCAACGGCTCGGCGTTGACGACCCCTTTGCAGAAGAATTCGAGGCAGCCTGATCATGTATCAATACACAGAGTACGATCGGCAATTTCTGTTATCCCGAGTGGACGAGTTCCGCGATCAGACAGAGCGCTATCTGCAAGGTACTTTAGGCGAAGACGAGTATAAGCAGCTGCGGTTGCGCAACGGACTCTATCTTCAGCGACATGCCTACATGCTTCGCGTAGCTGTGCCGTACGGTGTCATGTCCAGTGTGCAACTTAAAAAGCTCGGGCATATTGCCCGCACATACGATAAAGACTACGGGCATTTCACCACCCGCCAGAACATCCAGTACAACTGGCCAGAGCTGGAACAGGTTCCCGACATTCTTGCCGAGCTGGCCGAAGTAGACATGCACGCCATACAGACCAGTGGTAACTGCATCAGAAACACCACAACAGATCCACTGGCAGGTGCAGTAGCAGACGAGATAGAAGACCCTCGGCCCTGGTGCGAACTGATCCGTCAATGGTCAACCCTGCACCCCGAATTCAACTGGCTACCCCGTAAGTTCAAGATTGCCGTTACCGGCGCACACAGCGATAGAGCTGCTGTTCAGGTACACGACATCGGACTTCGTCTGATCCGTAATGCGTCGGGAGAAACCGGTTTTGAGGTTCTGGTTGGAGGCGGGCTTGGGCGGACGCCCTACATCGGACAGGTAATCAATCCGTTTCTGCCGACACAGCATCTACTAACCTATCTCGCCGCTATTCTGCGTGTCTACAATATTGAAGGTCGTCGCGACAACCTGTACAAGGCAAGAATCAAGATACTGGTCAACGCGCTGGGAATAGACGCCTTTCGCGAGCGTGTTGAGCAGCAGTGGAGCCAGGCTCAAGATACAGACGATACCTTCACATTATCGCAGATCGACGCGTTGAAAGCGCAGTTTCCAGCAGCACCACTGCTTGGCGATACCTGCACAGACAAAGCGACTGTACAACCAGACCAGATGTTCAGTAATCCTTTGTTCAATCAATGGTACCAGGCTAATACACGAGAGCACCGCGACAATGGTCGCCGCATAGTGTTTATCTCATTGAAGGCACCGGGTACACCTGCCGGTGACATGAGCGCAGACCAGATGGAGCAGGTAGCTGCACTGGCCGAACGCTACAGCCTCGGTGAGATTCGCAGTACGCATGAGCAAAACCTTGTATTGGCTCATGTACCCATATCCGATCTTTACGCATTGTGGAGTGAGCTCAAGAGCGCCAAACTGGCAACGGCCAATCTGGGCAAACTCACTGACATGATTGTCTGCCCGGGATTGGACTATTGCTCGCTGGCAAACGCCGGCACACTGGAAATCTACGACCAGATCTATCAGCACTTCGATAACCTGGACTACTTGCATGAGCTTGGTGACATCAGCATCAAGATCTCCGGTTGCATGAATGCCTGTGGACATCACCACGTTGGAGACATCGGCATACTGGGCGTCGATAAAGGTGGAGTCGAGTGGTACCAGCTCACTATCGGTGGGCATGCTGGTAACGCTGCATCTCTTGGCAAACGGTTAGGCAGGGCGATTGCGAAGCACGAAGTAGCCACGGCTATTGAGCAACTGCTACAAGCGTATATAACCAATCGCGAACCAGAAGAATCATTTCATGCTGCGGTACTGCGTCTGGGCACCGCACCTTTCAAGGAGAGAGTTTATGCCACTGCTGCGTAACGGTCACTGGACCAACGACAATCCTTGGGTCCATCTTGAAGATGATGCGCCCTACCCCGATTCTGACGCTGGCAGTGGACCTCTGTCTTGCAGTCTGCAACGCTTTGTCGCCCTGCAATCGGAAGGACTGCATCGAGTGTCGGGGGTCAGGCTCAAGCCCGACGACGACGTGATGGAGCTATCCAGCCATTTGCAACGGATACAGCTGATCATCATCGACTTTCCGCAATACACTGACGGTCGCGGCTACAGCCAGGCTCGGGTTTTACGCAAACAGCTGGGATTTTCGGGAGAGCTGCGGGCCGAGGGTGACGTGCGCCCAGACCAGCTTCTGTTCATGATGCGAGCTGGCATTGATGCATTCGATTTCCCGGACGCACCTGACAGTAAGCTGATCTCGCAGATACTGACGCGGTATCGGGTCAATTATCAGCCGAGTTATCAACTGCCCGTCGCCGGCTAGAACCAACGGGGTGATCTGTCGCTACGGGCCTGTGCGCTGCGTTCAATTAACCAACACAGGCTGAGTCTACGGTAGACTCAACCCATGGATAAAAGACTGCTCGACATACTGGTGTGCCCGGTGACCAAGGGCAAATTGATTGTGCGCAAAGACGAGCTATGGTCTCGCCAGGCGGGCCTCGCCTTCCCGGTGCGTGACGGCATTCCCGTCATGTTGGAAACCGAGGCGCGAACTCTGGGTCTAGACGAAATCGAATCGCTCGACAAAGATTCTCACTAATCCAACAGCCCATTCCAGGCAGATGGATCTGTTTCGCAAGGGCCATGCACGCTACTAACGCGTTATAGGCAAATGAACAGTAACCACTTCAGAACGTGCCTCGATCCAGCCATTGTTACTGCCCTCGTAGCGGCGCATCTGCAGGTAGACTTCCTGCTCATTCGACATACTCGCTGACAAGGCAATATCGTTATTGAACGAACGCCATTGTGAGCTATCGAAGCCGGGAGTCCGGCTAACCCGGTAATGACTGGGCTGGCCTGTCACTGAAGGCCTGAGGTTGGTGGTGTTTGTTCCTTCAAGTACCTCGATGTTCTTGATGACAATAGACGACTTCGACGCAAGTGTACTGCCTGCTCTGCAGCGAGGCCCCGGTACGCCATCAGCCAGCGTCACTGTTTTGATCAAATTGTATCCACGCGCAGGTTCACTGAGCCGTATACCACTGAAACGGGTCTTGGAAACCGTCACTACGAACGGTACGTTAGGCACTTCTACCATTGCCTGACCGTTTGCGTCAGTAAACAAGGCACCGAATTGCTTATAGTTGCCTGGCAGTCCCACGCACACCGAAGCACCTTTAACAGGATCTCCAGCTTCGTTGATTACCTGTACACCGAATTGTCCTGCAACGGCAGGTTGTGCCGCCATGATTGCACCAAGTCCGACTAGCGACAGTACCGCTGGTCTGGCGATGTTTTTCAATCGGCCCGTGAGCGTCAGTTTATCTTTCACTTTAGTTTGTCTCCCAACAGTTCCTGCAACAACGAAACGTCAGGAAATCGACGATTCGCTTCAAGTTGCCAATACTATGACAGTTGGAAGTGCATCAAATCCGCAGCCGCTCCTCGCTGCGATCAACATCACATTCATTCAGCGAGAATTGCTGGCTAATGCACATTGGGAGGTGGGTATGATCTCAACAGATCGCCATTGCCGACGAGGAAAGGCGGACAAGGACCCTCGGACCAGCCACCTGCGTCAAGTAGCGCTTCATGGCATTACAGCCAGACAGGCACAACGCCGCAAAGAAAAACGGCAAAACGTATCGTGGTGGGCTGGGAGGGTGCCTGACTAAATAATATAGCCGTTGCGTGGCCTCAGGCTGACATAGGGCGCCTGTTCGGACTAGTCAGAGGCAATGGACAGTTTCCCGTCAGCTACCCCAGTGGCGCACTGGACCGGTGTCCATGTGCACGAAATTGGAGTTGCTGTACAAGCCCACACCACCTGCGCCTAACGAAAGAGCCGCTTCGTGGATGGTCTTTGCCGGAATGCCTGGTATGTAGATATCAGCGGCCCGACCTTCCATGTGAAGACTGTACTTGGCGACGCCTGACGAACGGCTGCGCAGCTTGGCGTTGGTTTCCGGTGTGCGGTAACCCGACAAGACATGGACGGGCTCTTCTGTTCCCAGGACGTGTTGCAAACCCAGAAGCTGGTCGTACAAGGCTGGATCAATCGGCTTTGTGATGTTCGCTCGACGGTCCCGCATCAGATGATCCAGCTGACTGATGTTTTCGTCGATATAGATACCCTGCGTGTAATAGACGACGTCCAGATCATCCCAGGTATGCGCATTAATCAGGTGCAGACGACGTCTTGCCATGGGATCAAGTCCAGAGCTCCCCGTTGCCGCTTCAGCCGCTTCGCTGATAGCGGGATCTGCGGCCTGCGCTTGCTGCAGGACAGGCGCACTCAACACCGCCCCGATCGTGGCCTTGGCAGATAGGCCATTCAGGACAGGCAGGCTCGCAGCAGAGCGCTTGAGAAATCGGCGTCTGTTCAGCTGCAAAAGATTTTCGGTGGTGTTCAAACTCATAGATTATGTACGCTTCACTGCAGGACAAAAACGCTTGAGAAGGCGAAATGCCTGCTAGTCGGTTTAAACTGGCTAGCCACGGTTTGCGTCAATTCCACGACGTATTGTGCCACAGAATGCTCACTCGTTAGTTCGAAACACCCCGCATGAACAAACCATAATCAGCAGGGATATCGCAAATTTGTGACCAGCGTCAGATGTATATAACCTCAAGGATTTCGTATTCACGAATACCGTTAGGGGTTTGCACGCCCACTTCGTCACCCGCCAGCTTGCCAATCAGCGCTTTGGCTACCGGAGAACCGAAGCTGATACGCCGTGCTTTCAGGTCTGCCTCATCGTCGCCCACGATTTGATAGGTGATCTCCTCGTCGGAATCCATGTCCAGCAATTTGACGGTAGTTCCAAACACGACCTTGCCAGTGTTCTGGATGGCTGTCACATCGATTACCTGTGCTGTGGACAGTTTGGCATCGATCTGCTTGATTCGGCCTTCGATAAAGCTCTGTTGTTCGCGGGCAGCGTGATACTCGGCGTTTTCCTTCAGATCACCGTGCTCGCGCGCATCAGCAATAGCCTGGATAACGGTGGGACGCTGATTGCCTTTCAAATCAGCTAGCTCGTCACGCAGCATTGTTTCGCCACGCTTGGTCATGGGGACCTTGTTCATACTGTCTCCGAATGAATATCACTTAACCGGTAAACAGGGCTGTCCACCGAGTACGACAGGGCTGCGCATATTGCGCTCGCACCTGACAGAGTTGTTGTGTAAGGAATCTTGCGACTCAGCGCCTGCTGCCGGATATGGTACGAGTCTGTTATAGCTTGTCTACCGTCAGTTGTATTGATAATCAGATGCACGGCATCGTTTTTTATCTCGTCAAGTATATGCGGCTGACCCTGTTGCAGCTTGTTCACGCGCCGACACTCAATACCAGCAGCAGCGATGACCTTCTGGGTACCATCGGTGGCCATGATATCAAAACCTGCATCCACCAGACTTTTAGCGACAGCAATGACCCCCCCCTTGTCCTGCTCACGCACGCTGATGAACGCAAGGCCTGAATGCGGCAGCTCTACAGAGGCCGCCAGAGAGGCCTTGTAGAATGCCTCACCGAAGCTTTTGCCAGAACCCATAACTTCACCGGTTGATTTCATCTCCGGCCCCAGCAGTGTGTCTACGCCCGGGAACTTGGCGAACGGAAATACCGATTCCTTGACACTGAAGTGACTGGGTACCGGTAGCTTCAGCATGCCCTGTGAAGCCAGGCTTTGCCCCGCCATGCAACGAGCAGCCACCTTGGCCAGAGATACCCCGGTTGCCTTGGAGACGAACGGTACGGTTCGCGATGCACGAGGATTAACCTCGAGCACATAAACGGTATCACCCTGGATCGCAAACTGCGTATTCATCAAGCCCACGACGCCCAGTCCTCTGGCCATCAGCGCGACCTGCTCAGACAGTTCCGCACACCGCTCTTTGGACAATGAGAAAGGCGGCAAAGAGCACGCGGAATCTCCAGAGTGCACACCAGCCTCCTCAATATGCTCCATGATGCCGCCAATAACCACATCCTTGCCGTCACAGATAGCATCGACATCAACCTCGACGGCATCGTTGAGGAATCTGTCCAGCAGTACTGGAGAGTCATTGGAAACACTGACAGCCTCGTTCATATAACGCGTCAGCTCAGACGCCTCGCGAACGATCTCCATCGCGCGGCCACCGAGTACGTAGCTGGGTCGGACTACCAGTGGATAGCCGATTTCCTCGGCCAGTCGCAGAGCGTCTTCAGGTGTTCTGGCTGTACGATTAGGTGGTTGCGCAAGACCCAGATTTTCGATCAATTGCTGGAATCGTTCACGGTCTTCCGCCAGGTCAATGGAGTCTGGTGAAGTCCCGATAATAGGCGCACCAGCGGCGAGAAGATCGCGAGCCAGTTTAAGTGGCGTTTGTCCACCGTATTGCACAATCACACCAATCGGCTGTTCAACGTCGATGATCGCCAGCACGTCTTCCAGCGTCAAAGGTTCAAAGTACAAACGATCAGAGGTATCGAAATCCGTAGACACCGTTTCAGGATTGCAGTTGACCATAATGGTTTCAAAACCGTCCTCCCGCAGTGCCAGTGCCGCATGAACACAGCAATAGTCAAATTCGATGCCTTGACCGATGCGGTTCGGACCTCCACCCAGCACCATGATCTTCTTGTTGTCCGTAGGCGCTGACTCACAGAACTGCTCATACGTGGAGTACATGTAGGCTGTTGTACTGGCAAATTCAGCTGCACACGAATCCACCCGCTTGAACACGGGATTGATGCCCAGTGATTTTCGGTAACGGCGGAATTCCGTCTCTTCCGCGCCGAGCAAAAAAGCCAGCCTTGCATCACTGAAACCATCCTGCTTCAGTCGCTTGAGCTTGCCGGCATCCAGCATGTTCATGGTATCACCCAAAAGCTGTACCTCTGCGTCGATGATCTCTTTGATCTGACTTAGAAACCAGGGGTCTATGGCCGTGGCACTGAACACCTCTTCAATGCTCTGCCCGTCACGAAAAGCCTCTCCCACATACCAGAGCCTGCGATCACGCGCCTGCCGAATTTCCCGGTCAATAACCGCATGACGATCTTCCGCCGACAAACCGGCAGGTACAATTTCATCAAGGCCGTTTACACCGATTTCGAGCCCGCGCAATGCCTTTTGCAAGGATTCCTTGAAGGTACGCCCAATAGCCATCACCTCACCCACGGATTTCATCTGTGTGGTCAGACGACTATCGGCTGTGGGGAATTTTTCAAAGGTGAAGCGCGGCACCTTGGTAACAACGTAGTCGATACTCGGTTCAAATGATGCAGGCGTAGCACCGCCCGTTATCTCGTTTTGCAACTCATTCAACGTGTAACCCACCGCAAGCTTTGCGGCCACCCGCGCGATAGGGAAACCTGTTGCTTTGGATGCCAGTGCTGACGAGCGTGACACGCGCGGATTCATTTCGATGATGATCATGGATCCGTTGACCGGATTGATCGCAAATTGCACGTTGGATCCGCCGGTGTCGACACCGATCTTGCGCAACACGGCACAAGACGCATCGCGCATGATCTGGAATTCCTTGTCGGTCAGAGTCTGTGCTGGCGCTACCGTTATGGAGTCACCCGTGTGTACGCCCATCGGGTCGAGGTTTTCGATAGAGCACACAATGATGACGTTATCAGCACAGTCCCTGACAACTTCCATTTCGTACTCTTTCCAGCCGAGTACCGACTCTTCCAGCAAGACTTCAGTGGTGCGCGACAGATCGAGTCCACGTTCGATGATTGTTTCGAATTCTTCGCGATTGTAAGCGATGCCACCACCGCTGCCACCCATAGTAAACGAGGGCCTGATGATGCAGGGGAACCCGATATCAGCCTGACCGACCCACGCCTCTTCCAGTGTGTGGGCAATGGCTGCGCGAGGCGTTGCCAACCCTATTTCGCCCATCGCTACGCGGAATTTTTCGCGATCTTCCGCCATGTCTATGGCCTCAGGACGAGCACCGATCATCTCGACACCAAACTCCTCCAGAACACCTTCACGCGCCAGATCGAGCGCGCAGTTCAATGCAGTCTGGCCACCCATGGTAGGTAACAATGCATCCGGGCGTTCCCGCTCGATAATGTTGCGCACCACACGCCAGTCAATCGGCTCAATGTAGATAGCATCCGCCATGGCCGGATCGGTCATGATGGTGGCCGGATTGGAGTTGACCAGAATGATCCGAAAGCCTTCTTCACGAAGTGCCTTGCAGGCTTGCGCACCCGAGTAATCAAACTCACAGGCTTGCCCTATCACGATAGGACCTGCACCGATAATCAGTACGCTCTTTATATCAGCGCGTTTTGGCATTTTATTCCAGGACCGGTAAACGTAAAACCGCTTCAGGCGGCGGGCAGCAGTTTCAAAAATTGATCGAACAGTTCAACCACATCGTGAGGGCCCGGACTCGCTTCCGGATGTCCCTGAAAGCCGATCGCTGGCACGTCGAGTCGGCGTATGCCCTGCAAGGACTGATCGAACAGGGAAATATGCGTAACGGCCAGAGAATCATTAAGTGATTCTGCATCCACAGCAAACCCGTGGTTCTGGCTGCTGATCATGACACGCCCGCTGGCCGTGTCCTGTACCGGATGGTTGGCACCATGGTGACCAAATTTCATCTTTACGGTTCTGGCCCCCGATGCCAACGCCAGCAATTGATGTCCGAGGCAGATACCAAACGTGGGAATGCGATGCTCGAGCATCTGCTGAATAGTGGTGATGGCGTAGTCGCATGGCTCAGGATCACCCGGCCCGTTAGATAGAAAAAGTCCGTCGGGCTTGAGTGCCATGATTTGGTCAGCGGTATACGTGGCTGGCACTACAGTGACCTTACAGCCTCTGTCCACGAACAGACGCAGGATGTTCAGTTTCACCCCAAAATCCATAGCGACAATGTGTGGGCATTTTTCCGTCAACACAGGACCTTCACTGGCAGCATTGGACGCAAGCTCCCAACTACCTTGCTCCCATGAATAGGGTTCAGAGCAGGTAACCTCTTTCGCCAGGTCCATACCTGCCAGCCCCGGGAATGTCTTCGCAGCGCCCAGCGCTTGAGTTTCATCAATACCAGTACCCGCCATGATGCAACCACTTTGCGCTCCGTGCTCACGCAAATGGCGTGTCAGTGCGCGCGTATCCAGATCGCTGATGGCTACTACGTTGTTGTCTACCAGGTAGTCTTCAAGACTCTGCTCAGCCCGGAAATTACTGTGGAGCCTGGGCAGATCACGAATTATCAGCCCAGTGCAGTAAACCGAACGTGATTCCACGTCCTCGCGGTTTACACCCGTGTTACCGATATGCGGGTAGGTCAGCGTGACGATCTGCTGCGCGTAGGACGGATCAGTGAGAATCTCCTGATAGCCGGTCATGGAAGTGTTGAAAACAACCTCACCCACAGACATGCCGTCGATACCAATAGCAGATCCATGGAAGCAGGTGCCGTCAGCGAGTACTAGTATGGCGGGTCGGGACACGGGTGTGAAAGGTTCTCTGCGTTGCGCACACAAAAACGGGGAATGCTGCTGCTCTAGCCAGATTTCCCCGTCGTAAAATTGCTCCGATGATACGCTTGACTGGCGGTTGTTGTCCACCCCGTCATCAGATCGCAGAGCGTCTTATTTTGGCTTTGCACATCTTGTCGTGGTCATCACACCAACTAGGAGCCTGTCCGAGAATAACGATCGAGGCGAGAGTGTGAGATTTTGAGTCAGATTTTCGTGTCAATTGAGGTGAATAGTTGTTCTATTCGCCGAAATTTACGCGAAAATATGGCCAAAAGATCGCGCTGTCGGCCGATCAGATTATTCTCGGACAGGCTCCTAGACTCGGATCATTCAACTGCTAACGAATCGGGTAACACCATTAAGCTGCGTGCGTGTGAGCTTACCCTGCTCTTCCAGATAATGCAGGTGAGACAAACTTTCTCCCAATGCGAACGACGTCTGTTGAGCGTCCAGCTTTCGCCCGAACAACACGGCAAACAGCTCAAAGGCTGAACAAGGCTCAGCACAGGCGGCCAGAACTTCTGCCAGGCGCAGTTCATGGTGATGAGCAAGACCATCAAGCTTTGCATACAGCCCGGTAAACGGCGCACCGTGTGAGGGCAGCACCAGCGTATCCTCCGGCAACTTGCGAAGTCGTAGTAGTGAGGCGAGAAAACTGTTTAGCGGATTTTTGTCAGGCAGACGCGGCATCACGCTGACATTGGGAGTAATGCTCGGCAAAACCTGATCGGCCGCGATAAGAACATGATCGCTATGCCGAAACAGCATGATCATGTCAGGGGCATGTCCGCGCCCTACTAGCACTTCATACTCATGCCCACCCAGATTAATGAGCTGCCCTTCATGTAGAGCCTCCCACGCTGACTCGGCCGGGGGTTGATGCACCTTCAGCTTATACGTGTTTGCGTGGGCCCTTACCGCATTGATCGCCTCATCTGGCAAACCATTAGCGGCATACCACTGAGCATAGAATTCAGCGTAGTCCTGACCGTCGATATGCCACAGTGCATGAGCAAAATCGGTTTCCACCTGACTACCTAATAGCTTTGAGCCGACGCGTTCGAACCAGCCTGCAAGGCCCATGTGATCAGGGTGAAAGTGCGTAACCAGTAATTGCTCGGGGACCGGCACGCCATCACGTTGCGATACGCCCGCCAGATTTTTACGCCACAGATTGCGAGTCGCAGCATCGTCGACGCCCGTATCAACGAGTACCTGATCCCCCGGTTCACCCAGCAACCAGCAGTTCACGTGGTCCAGTGCAAACGGTAGCGGAATTCGATGCCATGCAATACCTTCACAAACGGCATTACCCTGGCCCGCCGCAGGATGATCTGCAAACGGGAAATTCAGACCCGCGTGCTTGTGTGCAGGTGCATTCATAGCTGCACATCCGCTAGATCACCCTTGCTTTCCAGCCATTTCTTACGATCGCCTGCGCGCTTCTTTGCCAGCATCATGTCCATAGTCTTGTTGGTGTCATCGCCATCGGCGATGGTCAGGCGGATGAGTCGTCGAGTGTCGGGAGCCACCGACGTTTCGCGCAGCTGCAAAGGGTTCATTTCGCCGAGACCCTTAAAGCGGGTAACGCTGACTTTGCCCTTGAGCTTTTCAGCTTCAATACGCGCCATGATGCCTGCGCGTTCTGCCTCGTCAACAGCATAGAAGACTGCCTTGCCCACGTCGATACGAAACAGCGGAGGCATGGCTATGTACACATGTCCCGCCTGTACCAGTGCGCGGAAATGGCGAACAAACAGAGCACACAGTAAGGTGGCGATGTGCGCACCATCGGAGTCCGCATCAGCCAGAATACAGACTTTGCCGTACCGCAATTTATCCAGATCGGTAGTACCCGGTTCAATACCGATAGCGACCGAAATATCATGAACTTCCTGCGAGCCGAGAATCTGATCTATATCAGCCTCCCAGGTATTCAGAATTTTCCCCCGTAACGGCATGATGGCCTGAAAGGTACGATCGCGCGCCTGCTTGGCAGACCCTCCAGCCGAGTCACCTTCCACCAGAAACAGTTCGGTCAACGCCAGATCGGTTGAGCTGCAATCAGCAAGCTTGCCGGGTAATGCAGGACCACTGGTGAGTTTTTTGCGCACCACTTTCTTGCCTGTGCGAGCACGTGCCTGAGCACTGGCGATAGCCAGAGCTGCGATCTGATCGCCGGTCTCCGAATGCTGGTTAAGCCATTGAGCGGTGTGATCCTTGACCACGCCGGCAATGAACACAACGCATTCCCGAGAAGAAAGACGTTCCTTGGTCTGGCCCGAAAACTGCGGGTCTTCAAGCTTCACGGACAACACATAGTTGACCTTGTCCCAGACGTCTTCAGGGGCAATCTTTACGCCGCGCGGTAGCAGGTTACGCAGATCGGCAAATTCCCGTACTGCATCTGTCAGGCCGGTACGCAAACCATTAACGTGCGTGCCACCCTGAGCGGTGGGCACCAGGTTAACGTAGCTTTCATGCACCCCTTCACCACCTTCGGGCAGCCATATCACTGCCCAGTCAGCAGTTTCAGTGCTGCTCTCCATACTGGCCGACAAGGGTTGATCCGGAAGACGATCAAAGTCTTCCACCGCGCTGTTCAGGTAATCAACCAGTCCATCTTCATAGAACCATTCATCCTTCTCACCCGTGGCCTCTTCATATAACCGCACGCGCAGCCGCGGGCATAATACAGCCTTGGCCCTCAGCAGGTGGCGAAGACGAGTAACCGATATCTTGTCTGTATCGAAGTATTTCTTGTCTGGCCAGAAGCGGATGCGTGTTCCCGTGTTGCGCTGACCGACGGTGCCCGATAGTTTCAGTTTCTCATCAACATTGCCGTTCTTGAACGTGGCCAGATATTCGTTTCCCTTGCGCCGGATGGATACTTCGAGCTTTTTGGAGAGTGCATTGACCACGGACACACCGACACCGTGCAAGCCGCCTGAAAAGCGATAGTTGTCGTTGGAGAACTTGCCACCGGCGTGCAACATGGTGAGGATGACCTCAACTCCGGGCTTTTTCAATTTCGGGTGCATATCGACCGGCATGCCGCGTCCATCGTCGATGACTTCAAGTGAGCCATCCTTAAACAGCGTTACCTTGATATCCGAAGCATGCCCGGCTAGCGCCTCATCGACACTGTTATCGATAACTTCTTGCGCCAGATGATTAGGGCGCTGCGTGTCGGTGTACATACCCGGGCGCTTGCGCACCGGATCGAGTCCACTGAGTACCTCAATGGAGGAGGCGTTGTATAGGTCACTCAAAATAATGTGTTTCTACGGTTTACAGCCACAAAAGCGCGGCCTTTCACTTGAATCGACCGGATCCTGGCGGCACTGGAGAATGCGCAAAACGGCTGCGCATCGGAACGTTGCAAGTGTAGCTTATGCCGCAGCTCTTGAATTAAAGCCAGTCAGACGACACACTTGCGCCATCTACAACCTTGAAAATCCAGAATCTTATGGCTGACTCGCCCTTTATCGTCCAGCTCGACGAACAGAATTTCATGCAGCTCGTGGTGGAAGCCTCGGACACCACTCCGGTTCTGGTCGATTTCTGGGCTGACTGGTGCGCGCCGTGCAAGGCGTTGATGCCTATTCTGGAGAAACTCGCTATCGAGTACAACGGCGCGTTCATCCTGGCTAAACTCGACACTGAAGCCCATCCCGGCATCGCACAACAACTCGGCATCCAGAGCCTTCCCACCGTAAAACTGTTTAAAGATCGCCAGCTGCTCAACGAATTCATGGGAGCACTACCCGAATCCGAAGTACGCGCGTTCCTGGAGGCCAATGTTGGCCCGGCTCTGCCAGCGGAAGTCGCAGAACCCGAGATAGAGGAAGATTCAAATGTGGCTACAGCCATGGCCCTGTTCGACCAGGGACAAACAGAACAAGCCAAGCAACTGCTGCAAGCCGCTCAGGCTGAAGAACCGGAAAACGCTGAAATTCTGCTCGCACTGGGTCAGGTCTGCATCAGTACCGCAGATCTGGACACGGCTGAGAGTTGCCTGAAAGCGCTACCAGAGGCAGAGCGGGACAGCGCGCAGGCCAACCGGCTGGCTGGCACGCTGGAATTGGCTAGAGAAAGTGACTCCAGCACCAGCCCGCAGGTTCTGCAGGCTGAACTGGACAAGGATCCTTCAAGCAGCGAGGCACGCTACAAGCTGGCCATTGCCGAAGCTCTGGCGGGGAACGTCCAGACCGGCATGGATCATCTGCTCAAACTTGTGCAAACCGATCCGGGCTACAACGACGGTGCGCCACGTGAAAAATTACTGGCGCTGTTCAACGTCCTCGGCAATGACCCGTTAGTGGGCCAGTACCGTCGCAAGCTTTTCGCATCACTTCACTGATACGCAGCGCTGGCGGCGTAAATCGCTGCCAGCAGCTCTTCCAGGCCGTACAGATTCGGAAAAGCACGATGAATTAATCGTCAGCAGGACTATCATCAAACGGACGGGCTTGACTGCATTGCCAGCAAGCTCCGAACTCCCGACCCACCCATTCATCACAACCGGTGCATTGCCAATCTCGTGCGGGCCGTTTGCGGCTTGCCTCGAAATCATCAATGATGGCACGTGCTCGTTGTTCATGGCGAGGTTCGGCCAGCCACACGCCAATGACTTCTGACGGGGGCAACTCACCGATGGCACCGCTCAGGTAGGACCCGGTTACATGCGATTGCATGCCACCAGCCTGAAGCTCATCCACTATGAGCTGAGCTTCCACGACATTGGCCGCACGATAAATGAGTGGCATTACCGCGCTATCAGTTCGGGACTGGTACAGATACATCCATGGATGGCAGCGCATACGGAAGCTCGACTGGCACCAGTGTAGCGTCGTGTGCCGTCACTGTCGCCCCATTGCTCGACACCTTCATCACGGCCAGTATTGCTGTCTTTCCGTGCGCATCCGTAACAGCATCGACGACCACGCCGGCATCTTTGTCGGCATCGCTGGACAGGGTGTCGCCTGGCACGATGGGTGTGAGTGCGGTTGCTGAATCTGATGGTCTGTAGAACTGTCTCGTGTGGCGTTTCAATTTTCCCAGATACTGCATGCGTGCCACTATTTCCTGGCCCGGGTAACAGCCTTTGGTGAAGCTCAGCGCATTGATCAACTGAAGGTTGAGCATCTGTGGGACAAACGCGTCCGACACACCTGGTGCCACAGAAGGCACCCCTGCGGTTATATCCCCATGCCGCCACTGCAGATGACTGCGTTTTTCCATTTCCGGGCAGCTGTTCCATAAATCGAGCTGGTCTGACGTGCTGGCCAGTACGATATAACGCGCGCACACCGCCTCTCCGGCTTCGTCCAAAACAGAATCATGCCAGCGTATAACCTGTCGCGAGTCGGCAGTGGCAACATCCATGGCAGCACCTGGCAAGCCGCCCATCCAGCTGGCAGCCGCACCAATTGAACCGGCCGCATTAGCGACAACGCCAGTGCAAAGCCAGTCTTCACTCTCCGAGATGTCCACCTTGGCGTTCATGACGAACATGCGCAGCCGTTTCAGAAAGTTTTCCTTTACTGACTTCAGCACCAGCATGCGAAACCCATTCTGTCTGCCGACGATAATCGGTAACGCCAGCAGGCGGCCTTTGGGAGTGCAATAACCTGTTATCTGGGCATGCATCGGTGTTACGACAGACAGATCATTACAAAACTGCCCTTGCAGAAATGCTGGAGCATCCTCGCCGGTAATCTCGACGACGGTAAAGTGCGTAAGATCAACAAGTTGGGGAGTCGTGCCTGCAGTATCTAACCCTGCGTCAGAGACTCCTGCACTATTGCCCTCGTCCCCGATTCCGTGTTTAGCCAACATCTCGGCCCATTCGTTACTCATAAGATTGAATCCTTATCCAAGCGTTCACGACAAAAAACGGCACATTCCTCGCAAATAGCAAAAGACACTGTGCTCTAGTTGTTACTATTGTCGTACTAAATCCACACGTGCCGTCACATCGCGTCGAAAAAACATGACTTCATCATCAAAAGAGCATCCAACCGCGTCACCGAACCCGGTAACCGACGATGCTGCTGAGACAGAAACAAGCGTTGCGCCAGCTGAGCAGCACGATCATGTTGCGCAGAATGCCACCGCACCAGAAAAAGACTTGCCCGCATCCCGGCCCAGCGAGAGTGGCGGTCAGGCTGGTCTCGAACCAACACGCTACGGAGACTGGGAAAAGAAAGGCCGTTGTACCGACTTCTAGAAAAACACCCCGGACAAGGCAACACGATTTGTTCGCACGGCGTTAGCAGTGCATACGCAAAATTACTTAATAAGTTAACACCTCAATGTCTCGGCGGGTTGCTGCCGGGCAATAATCTGGATTAATAGCTCCATGGCCTGGAATGACAAGCGCCCTCTTTCTCCTCACCTGCAGCACTACAAGTTGCCGCTTACAGCCTATCTGTCAGTAGCACACCGAGCCTGTGGAATAGTCAACAGCGCAGCCATTGTGTTGCTTGTGTTGCTGATCGCAAGTGCCGCTGGAACGCCGGAAAGCTATTCATTCATGTCAGGTATTGCCAACTCCTGGTTTGGCAAGCTTGCATTGTTCGGTTTTACGATCACTTTGTACTACCACATGGCTAATGGTATTCGTCACCTGTTCTGGGATACCGGTCGTGGACTGGATCTGGAAACAGCCAAGAAGTCTGGCAACGTCTGCCTGATTGGCGCAGGCGCTCTGTCAGTCATCACCTGGATGGTAGCAGCCGCATCATGAGCAACTTCAGAACGCCATTGTCCCGCGTTAAAGGGCTCGGATCAGCCAAAGAAGGCACAAGCCACTTCTGGTCTCAACGGCTGACAGCGATCGCACTTGTACCGCTAGTACTCTGGCTGGCATTCTCGATTGCTTCTTTGCCCGACATGGATTACATCGCTATCCGCGAATGGCTATCCACGCCGTTCAATGCCATTGTCATGATCTTGTTCATCATTGCCGGTTTCTACCACGCAAGACTCGGTCTTCAGGTAGTTATCGAAGATTACATCGGTTCTCACGGCCCACGTACTGCGGCGATCATCGCCGTGACTTTCATCGCTGCAGCGCTGGGGGTCACGGGAGTGTTCTCAGTCATGCGAATCGCCTTTGCCGGCTGACTCGTATCCCTAACAGACAAGACTGAAAACCAACTATGACTAAAGAATATAAAATTATCGATCACACTTACGACGTTATCGTTGTCGGTGCCGGTGGTGCAGGACTGCGCGCTACGCTGGGTATGGCTGCCAAAGGCCTGTCAACAGCCTGTATTACCAAGGTGTTCCCAACCCGGTCACATACTGTGGCAGCTCAAGGTGGCATGAGTGCCGCGTTGGGTAACATGGGTGAAGACCACTGGACGTGGCACATGTACGACACCATCAAGGGTTCTGACTGGCTAGGCGACCAGGACTCCATCGAATACATGTGCCGCGAAGCCATGCCGGCAGTCATTGAACTAGAGCATTTCGGTGTACCATTTTCTCGCACAGACGAAGGCAAGATTTACCAGCGGCCCTTCGGTGGTATGACTACACACTTTGGCGAAGGCACTGCCCAGCGAACCTGTGCGGCAGCTGACAGAACCGGTCACGCCATTCTTCACACGCTGTACCAGCAATCCCTGAAACACAATGCCGAGTTCTACATCGAGCATTTCGCCACGGATCTGATCATGGACGATGGCGTCTGCCGCGGTGTCATATCGCTGGATCTGGCGACCGGTGAGTTACATCGCTTCCGCGCCCATCAAGTGGTGCTGGCAACGGGTGGTTGCGGAAGAACCTTCTTTTCAGCAACATCGGCTCATACGTGTACCGGTGACGGAAACGCGATGGTGCTGAGGGCTGGCCTGCCTTTGCAAGATATGGAATTCGTGCAGTTTCATCCGACCGGCATCTACGGTGCGGGTGTGTTGATCACTGAAGGCGTTCGTGGTGAAGGTGGCTACCTGACCAATAGCGACGGTGAGCGATTCATGGAGCGCTATGCACCTAACGCCAAAGATCTCGCATCACGTGATGTCGTTAGCCGTTCAATGACCATGGAAATCAATGCAGGTCGCGGTGTGGGTCCTGACAATGATCATATCTTCCTTAACCTGCAGCATCTGGGAAGCGATGTTATCGAAAAACGTCTGCCGGGTATCTCCGAATCTGCTCGAATCTTTGCAGGCGTGGACGTAACGAAAAACCCCATTCCGGTTATCCCTACCGTGCATTACAACATGGGTGGAATACCCACTAATTATCACGGTGAAGTGGTGACCCTCAAAGACGGCGACCCAGACACCGTTGTACCGGGTCTGATGGCCATCGGAGAAGCGGCCTGTGTATCAGTGCACGGTGCAAACCGTCTGGGCAGTAACTCACTGCTTGATATCGTTGTGTTTGGTCGTGCTGCAGCTATACGGGCTGCTGAGCTGGTCAAGCCGGGCGCACCACACAAGCCACTGAACGAATCGGCCACGGAGCCTGCTCTGGATCACCTGAACCGCGTACGGTTCAATAAGGGTGAAACACGTACTGCCGATGTTCGTGATCGCATGCAGAGAACGATGCAAAAGCATGCAGCCGTTTTCCGCACCGGCGACAGCCTGGCTGAAGGCATCGACAAGATGCGCGGCATCGTTGACGAGTTTGATGACGTCAAGGTTGATGACAAGAACCTGATCTGGAACACAGATCTGGTCGAGACTCTGGAACTGGAGAACCTGCTCGTGCAGGCGCAAACCATTATTCACGGTGCGCACAACAGACCAGAGAGTCGTGGCGCACACGCCCGTGACGACTTTCAGGATCGAGATGACCAGGACTGGATGAAGCACACACTAACGTGGACCGATGATCGAGCCAATGTCACTATTGACTACAGGCCCGTGCACATGTACACCCTGACCGATGAGTGTGAGGTCATACCGCCCAAGCAGCGTGTTTACTAACAGGGCAGAAATACAGCCAATGTTCAATAACAAGCCGCTTTTTGCGAACTCAAGCGATCACGCTTGCAGGACGCTAACAAAACAGTACTGGAGACCGTAAACCACTATGGCAGAATTCAAGCTACCCGCCAATTCCATCGTCAAGCAGAACGGCAAGCAGTTCGCAGCACCTGCTGGTGCTACCAATACGCGACGTTTCAAGGTCTATCGCTATGATCCGGATAGTGGCGAGAATCCACGTGTCGACACCTTTGACGTCGATGTAGAGAACTGCGGCCCGATGATTCTCGATGCCATTATCAAGATCAAGGCCGACATGGACTCCACGCTGACGTTCCGTCGATCATGCCGTGAAGGCATCTGTGGCTCATGCGCGATGAATATCGGTGGCACAAATGGACTGGCCTGTACCACAGCCATCGCTGATGTTGAGGGTGATATCACTATCTACCCTCTGCCCCATCAACCCATCATCAAGGATCTTGTTTCTGACCTGACCAATTTCTATGCGCAATACGCCTCCATAGAGCCTTGGTTGAAATCAGATACACCTGCGCCGCCGAATCGCGAGCGCTTGCAATCACCCGAAGATCGCGAAATGCTCGACGGTGCCTACGAATGTATCCTCTGCGCCTGCTGCTCAACCAGTTGCCCGAGTTACTGGTGGAACCCGGAGCGATATCTGGGCCCTGCGGCATTGCTGGCCTCTTATCGCTGGTTGGTGGATAGCCGTGATGATGCAACCGGTGAACGACTTGATGAACTTGAAGATCCGTTCAAGCTGTACCGCTGCCACACCATCATGAACTGCGCGCAGGTGTGCCCGAAAGGACTCAACCCTGCCAAGGCCATCGCTGAAACCAAGAAAATGCTAGTCAAGCGTCGTCTGTAGGGTGCGGGTGCAAAACTAATGACGCTAGACACCGCCAAGATGTCGAAACTGCGCTGGAGATGCCGGCGCGGTATGCGTGAGCTCGATGAGGCCATGAGGGCCTACCTCGACAATCATTACGAGCAGGCACCTGCTGAAGAGCAGGCACTGTTCGAGGAGCTTCAGGAAATGCAGGACCCTGAACTGTACCAACTCGTTAATGGCAAGGCCAGGGAGGCCCGTTATCAACCTATTCTCGACAAGATGTCAGCCACCATGGCGAGCCGAACTTAGCGTCGGCAAGACCCAAGTGCTGCTGTTCTGGGCACTAACCCTACTCGGCCTTGTCGCCATTGTGGCAACACCCTTTAGCGACCTGTTTAGGGTCATATTCTGCATCCCGGTGTTGGTATTAGGCGCTTACCGTATCCTGGCATGTAGACACCCTGTCATTATTACCCACCACGATACCGATGATTTCTGGTTACTTCGCAGGGCCAAAGGCTTAACGTTAGAGGGGAAACTGATCGATGCCGGTTATCGCAGTGCTTTTGTCGTGGTGCTGGTCATACAGACAGACCACCTGTCCTGCCACCGGTTTCCCGTATGGCGTGATCAATTGCCCAGAGCTGACTTCAGCTACTTGCACCACCAGCTTCAATTCAATACTGTTCCTCGAAAACGTGGTTCATGGCTCATCTTTGCGGGTAGACTAAACGGCAAACCGCACGGAAAGCTTGTTCAGTGAAACAGCCGATATACTTGGGAGTCAGCGTTGATCACGTCGCCAATGTGCGGCAGTCACGCGGCTCTACCTACCCCGATCCTGTTCATGCAGCGCTGCAGGCAGAGCTCGCCGGAGCCGATGGCATAACCATGGGATTGCGTGAAGACCGTCGACATATCCAGAATCACGATATCGAACGCTTCGCCGCCAGCGCTCAGACCAAGCTCAACCTGCAGATAGCCGTCAGCGATTCAATGCGGAACATCGCACTGAAAATCAAACCAAAAAACGTCTGCCTTGTCCCGGAAAACCGGGACGAGCTAGCCGCTGACGGCGGACTGGATGTTGCTGCCAATCGTAGCGTTCTAAGCGAGTTTATCGAAAGCTTTCAGGAATCAGGTATTCAGACGGCTTTGTTCATTGAACCTGACGAAGCTCAGGTAGAAGCGGCAGCACGTGTCGGTGCACCCGTTGTAGAATTGAATACAGGACGATTTTCAGCCGCTGACAATGCCATTGAGAGAAGTACCGAGTTTGCCCGCATTCTGTCATCGAGCGATTATGCTTTCAGCCTGGGGCTAACGGTCAATGCGGGGCATGGCCTGCATTATGACAATGTCCAGCATGTCGCTGAAATCGAATCCATCAATGAACTCAACATAGGCCACAGTCTCATTGCCCGTGCCCTGTACTGGGGTCTACCCACGGCGGTGAGTAAAATGAAACGTCTGATGGTTGAAGCCAGGCACAGGTAATGTCCATGCTGCCCGTTATCACGTACAAACTGGCTATCAAACTGTCAGACCAAACATCATCTGGAGCAACGCTGGCTATGCCTGTAAAGCTCCGCCGACGGCAGACACAACTTGCACAGTGTGATCGATCTGCACAGACGGCATTGTTATGATCGCCGGCATCGGTGTTGACCTGGCAACGATAAGCCGAGTCACCAGAGTGCACGAAAAATTCGGGGATCGCTTCGCCCGACGCATATTGAATCCGGCCGAGTGGGATGCATATTCAAACCATCATAGCCCTGCCCGCTTTCTGGCGAAACGCTTTGCCGCCAAAGAAGCTGCTGTCAAGGCACTCGGCACCGGGGAACGCAATGGCGTGCTACTCAAGGATTTCTATCTGCAGCACGACGAACTAGGTAAACCCTTATTGAGAGTCAGCGGTGAAGCGTCTGTTCGATGCGAAAAACTAGGCATAAGGCATTTCTGGGTAACCATCACTGACGAAGGCGACACAGTGGCCGCCTTCGTGGTGCTGGAAAAGGGTTAACCCCGCGAAAGCTAAGAATCTATCTGAATGCCGGAATAGATACCCGCCTCCGCAGGGATGACGGCCTTAAAGCAGTGCCGTTCCCTTAGGCCGAAAACTCCATTACACAGGCCAACTTCAAGGCTTGAGCTGGTACACCCGCACATAGTCTATAACGATACTGGCTGGCGTTGGCGTTGTACCATCGGGTGCGCCCGGCCAGTTACCGCCTATTGCCAGATTCAGAATAAGATACATATCCTGTTTCGATACATTCTCACCCACGATACGATAGCGGGGTTGATCATCTATGTAGAAGAGTAATTCTTCCGGGCTCCACATAACACCGACTTTGTGAAACCCTTCCGAAAAATCCTCTGAAGTCACTTCCCATTGACCGGGTGAACGAAGGTTCCCATCAACATCCTGATAGTTATAGTTGTGAAATAGACTATCGGGTTTCGAACCGTTGTATTCCATGACAAAAAGCTCAGGCTTCAAGCCCTCAAACTCACTACTGAGCATCCAGAAAGCCGGCCAGACACCAAGACCTTCCTGAGTGTCTACGCTGGTTTCTATGTACCCGTAGGTGAAATTGAATTTGTCTGCTGTTGTCAACACGCCAGACAGCCACGGTTGCTCATTGGCTGCAGCGCGCAGGTTTTCAGGGGTCTCGACTGCCGTAATTGTCAACTCTTCGCCATTCAGATTGAACGGGTTATAACCAAAATCAGGTGAATTCTGTAGATCAATGTAGTACTGCAACTGATCATAGACAACCAGATCAGGCCCCCAGGTCAGCGCTGTATTCCATTTACTCTCGTCAATGGTTGGCGAGCGAAATTCGTCTTCAAAGACCAGATCGTAGCTTGTCAGATCAATGCCGTTAACAGGTTCACCGGAGTTGCCACCCGTATTGCCGCTGCCCGGGGACGAAGTATCACCACCCGTTGATCCGTCAGTCCCCGTAGCCGTTGTCTGGCCATCGGCACTTCCCGCGGTTGCCGTACCTGTAGTGCCATCGGTGGATCCGCCAGTAGTGCCACCAGTACTCGTGCCTGTGGTACCGGCATCCGAATCGCTGGCGCCCGTGTCACCGTCCACAGGATTTGCAGGTCCCAGTGTTGGCGATTGAGCCATCTGCCGCGCGTCATCAAGCTCACGGTCTTGCAGCTCGACCAGATCGCTTTCACCGCAAGCAGATAAAGCCAGTGAAACCAGGCAGGCAGTAAGAGTTCTTTTGTAATTCATAGTTAGTGTTTTCATGCTACGTACCTTCCTCAGTAGTAGAAACGTACGCCGATGCCCAGCAAGTCGTTATCGCCAAGTTCGAAACGGGATACCAGGTCAAGCCTGGGCGTTATGTGGTAATACCCACCACCAAACAGCATGGCGTCACCTTCAAAGAAGGTGCTGAAACCCATACCGGCTTTCAACTCGAAACGGTTGTTCAAGACATAGCGTGTAGCCGCACCCAGGTAAATTCCGGAGTCGGTAAGGTCCGCCTCTATCGAAGGGTCCTGCTCATCGGTCAGTTCAAACGAGCCGTACTCCACACCGGCCAGCAAGACTACGGTAAACCGATCTGCTGAAGCGGGAGTCAGATAGTACCCGCCACCTACCATGAGTTCCTGATAACTTCCAGTGACGCCGATTCGCCCTACATATTGAAGCCGGGAATGACTCTGTGCACTACCCTCGAGAACAATGCCGCTACCACCAACATCATAGCTGGCAGGTAAGGCTTCGAAATACGAGAAGTTTTGAGAGCTTGCGCGTACTTCGGCAGGTAATCGCAAGGCAGACAACACGGTAGATTGGCTTGCACCGGATGAATCAGAAGCACCCGACGTAGCTGTCACCACCTGTTCGGCGGCTTCACTGTCTGCAATCTGTGTGGGCTTGTCGATCGGTGTTGAAAGCGGAGAGGGTGGAATCGTTGATTGATCGCGTTGCTTGTCCTGTGCTTTCGCAGAAGCCTGAGTATCCAGATCTTCAGGACTGTAAATACTCGAAGGCTGAGCTGCACCCACGGCTGGCTGGTCCTTAAGAGCTTGCTCCCGGGCTTTCTTTTCTGCCAACAGGTCAAGTTGTAGCTTGGCGAGTCGCAGTTTCTCAGCATCTGCGCGACGCCTGGTTTCAGCAGCAAGCCTGTCTTGTTTCTCGCGCTCTGCCTGTTGCTTTTCGGCCGCCGCATTCGCGACAGATGATGTGTTGGCTACCGGCTTTTTAGCCGCCACAATTTTTTTAGCGGGTGCCTTGACAACCTTTGGCTGCACTCGATACAGATCCTCGGGAGAGACGGCATCATCCTCGCGCAAAAACACCAGACCATCGAGAATGATCCGCGAGCCTGCCTTTCCACCTTTTGCATCCATTCCTTCCCTGGCTTGCAGGTAACGCTGGCCATCGATAGTGATGTCTCTGCCCGTGAAAGGTGGCAACGTATCTGATCTGGTTACACTACGATTTGCCGTGGAAGCAGACGAAATCACGGTTGCCTTGAGAGGCTCACCGGCAACCCCATTGGCAGACTTGGATTTCACCGAGTGTGTAGACACGACGGGTTTATTGATGAGCGCCTGTGCCCGTTGCTCGATTGCCTCTGCAGAAGCACCCCCTGTACTGCCGGGTTTCGCCGACACCACTGCAGGTGTTTTGCCAAAGGCCTGTTGTAAATCCCAGTTGGCGCCAACGGGCTGGCAACTGGAAGATTGAGCGGGCGGCTCGCCATCGAGGGTACCTGCGCAATCGAGTGCTGTTTCGTCCAGCCCACCAGCAAACGGTCCGTTGCCACATTGAGCATCCTTATAGACGGGATGATTAAACAAGCCGTCTATCTTTGACAAGCCCGGACCGACTCCCACTCGGTCGCACACCTGAGCAACGGTCTGACCTCCAATCGGGGTAGGCACGATGCTAGTGCCCTGTGTTTTAGCCACATCACCAACGCAGAAACACTGTCCGTTGGCTGAGTAACTGCCGTTCCATTCTGCTGCACTGGTTGTTGTCGTAAAAAACGACACACACCCCAGTAGGGCAACAGCGTACTTCATCGGTTGAGGCCGCATTAGCGAGTCCAGAAAACTGTATACGACTGAAATCTGAATCAGGAAGCATGCCATTTCAGCTTGAGCGGCAAAAACTGACGATTGCGTATTTCGAGAATCAAGTCGTCCCCGTTTCTTCCGATATAGGCAGCAGGGTCAGATATTTCTCGTTTCGGCTGCGCTCAAATGCGAGCTAGTAACGTTATGAGTGTGCACCTGCTCACATTCTCTACCTACCTGGTACAAAGCTATGAAGATCAGCCATTATTTACTGCACCATCGACCACCGTTTCGCCTTTCTAACATGGCATTGCAACTGGCAGCTGTAGGACTTGTCAGCGCGTGTGGAGGTGGCACCTCTGGGAGTACCAGTCAACAAGAGAGCGCTAATTCTTCAACCTCATCGGCACAACCCTCTGTCAGTGCCGCTGCCTTAACCAACGACAGCGCCAGTTCACTGAGCTTCGCACAAGCCGTGGCTGCCGGTGTCATCGATGCACCGCAGCTCACGAACGCTGACACACCCGTAATCGCTCCCGCCAATCCTTTGACCGTGGTCGATACGGGTGGCACTGATACGACCGACTCATCTGGTGGGGCTATCGTGCCCATCGGATCCGGATCAGACAGCACCGACTCGGGCACAGACACACCGGTCTTTCCAGATTCCACGGCTAACCCCGATACCACCGATACCCCTGACGGTGATCCAGAACCTGTTACTAACCCCGACACAACCGATACCGCTGACGGTGATCCGGAACCCGTCATTAACGCTCAGCCACAAGCTGATTTCGGAAACAACGAAAATGCGGTATCTGCCACTGAGTTCAGATCCAATACCTCGCCCGGCTTCAATGGCTATGTGCTTGATGATTCGATCAAGATCGAGTGGGCTGCAGATCCGGATGCCCGCGGCTATAACGTCTATCGACAGGCTGAATACTACAGAACCGTGTTCGATACTGAGTTTATCGATGAGGAGGTTTTCGATCGAGACTACTACTATGAAATTCAGGCGTTTGATAATGATGACACCTTGTATTACATAGCAACAGGTCTGACCGTGTCAGCCAGCACACTAGGCCGGATCGATCCGGATGCGCCCGTTCCCGATCCTGATCTTCTGGACGGATATGAGCTGGTGTTTTCAGACGAATTCAATAACAGTGTTCTTGACACGACTAAATGGAATACCTCCTACCTCTGGGGTGATCAGCTAGTGATCAACAGCGAAGAGCAGTTTTACGTGGATATTGCCAAGCGCCCTGATTTTGGATTCAACCCGTTTACGTTTGATGGTGAGAGCTTGACGATCAACTCAATCAAGACACCAGACGAGTTGCGTAGCAAGGCTATGAACATGGACTACTTGTCTGGCGTCATAACCAGTTACGATGCTTTCAAGTTCACTTACGGGTATGCCGAAGTACGTGCCAAAATGACATTCGGTCGTGGCTACTGGCCGGCTTTCTGGTTGTTGAATGCCTACTACGTTGATGACAAACCTGAGATAGACATCATGGAATTCATCGGCCATAACCAGGATGCGGTGTACGCAACGTATCACTACTTTGATTCGGAAGGACAATTACGTTCAACGAAGTCTCACCCCACGCCGGGTGTTGATTATACAAACGGCTGGCATACCTATGCTGTGGACTGGAGACCAGGCACTCTGGTGTTCTATATCGATGGACTGGAAGTCCACAGAGTCACGGACGCTAAGGTGTCCAGACAGGAAATGTATGTCATCGCCAATACCGCCATGGGTGGTTGGTGGGCAGGTGCTCCAGACGAAACCACGCCGTTTCCGGGTGAGTTCAAGATGGACTATATCCGCGTCTATCAGCGACTCGCACCCTATAACGATGTCTTGCTCAACGACGGATTATCTGAGCTGCCATTTGCGGATGACGTGACCAAGGGTAACAATTCTCCAAGTCATCGTCCGCCATTCGAGCTCTGGCCTGAAGGTTACCCGGACGGTCTGTAACATCGGGTGATGTAGAGAGTCGCTCCGGTTCTCCGGTGGCATAAACCAAAAGGCCAGCGATAAGCTGGCCTTTTGCGTTCATGCCGTGTCAAACGGATCCGCAGTAAAACTCAAAGTACGCACCATGACGTGAAAGGCGGCCGACATCAGCTCCTTCCGATCAGCCTCACCAATCGCGTAGATCCCTACCGTGTAACCCAAACCTGTTATTACTGCCTGATAGACGGTCAGATCCATATCGTCGAGACCGGCGGCGCTTCCATCGACATCAACCTGGTCCACCCAGGCTGGCTTACCGTCAATAAACACAGCAGATCGTTTGGAACCATCGGTAACAAAAGAGCCGGATTCAGAACCAGGCAAAATCTCGATGAGAATGTAGTCCGCAAAATCGTCGTATCCCCCCTGACTCGGTGATTCAAAACCCACTGCATAACCAGGTTCAAGCGTGTCCAGATCGGATTCGGATTCAACAGAAATTATCTTTCGCCAACCTGTTGGAATGGCAACACTGAAGCCATAGTCCAGATCCTCGTAGGGCTCAATATCGAGAAGAAGCTCGATAAGCCTGGACTCATTGAACGAATCGATAACGGGGACTGTAGTCGTGGCAGGCGCTTGAAAAGCAACGACTAGCGCAATGACTGCGCTACCGACAAGCACCGGGATATAGGTAAGAGAGCTCATGGAACCCAGCATGCCGCTACCCGCTTCTAGATACCGAGAGCGATCGCTCAAATCGAATAACCCAAACTCCAACATGCACCCGATTCAGAGGACCAGAATCATGTGATTAGCAGAAGCCTAAAAAACCTGTGCGTACTGTTGACGGAGAATCTGACCGCAACCTATGGCTCCTAGTCGGTTAGCATACGTTAGCGCTAGATGACCGGACAGGCGTCTCCGATATCGTCCTCGTCTTCATCTTCTTGCAAGGGGTTGAACACATCGGGGCAATTGTCATCGTCGTCATCGATGCCATCACCATCTGTATCCGGGCTGTCGACAGCTTCCTCAGGTACTTGACAAGCATCGCCCACCCCGTCGCCATCCGAATCCAGTTGAGGATCGTTGAAGTCGTCGGGACAATTATCTTCATTGTCGTTGAAACCATCCCCGTCAGTATCGGGTATGTCAATTACGATCGGCGTATCACACACGTCACCGATACCATTGCCGTCTGAATCCTGTTGATCTGCATTGGTGTCGTTAGGGCAATTATCTACCCCGTTATTACGCCCATCGCCATCAGGATCGTCGTTCTGTGAATCACAGACATCGCCAAAACCATCGCTGTCAATATCGGCCTGATCGGCGTTAGACCTGGCTGGGCAATTATCGACATCGTTGTTCCGACCATCGCCATCCAGATCCAGTGCATTGGTGGTATCGCAGGGATCACCCAGACCATCGCTGTCTATATCAGCCTGATCGGCGTTAGAGATGGATGCACAGTTATCTCTGACATCAGGAATGCCATCACCGTCTCCATCATCAGGTGGGCTGCTCGAATTGAACGGATCCGAGCCGATCACCGTCTCCTGCATGTTCGTCAATGCATCGTTGTCCTCGTTGAACTGCGCAGTCTCATACTCGCCTTCGTTAAAGATAACGGAGAATCCACCACCAGCATTATCACTTCGCGACAATCTAGCAATGGGTACTCGGAGCTCACTAGAGGCGAAAAATTCAGCGAGTACCAACGGGCTGGAGTCTTTCGTGACCGTTGTCGATCCACGCCATTCCCGACCGTTACGCGTCAATTCCAGATCAGAACCGTTAACCGCAGCTCTCGCGCTTACCCGGTTTTTGATGTCTTCAGAAGAACCTGCCAACGCCAGTGGCAGGATAAGCCTGACTTCCAGCGGCACCGAGATTAGCGGTGCATTGGGTGATGTCGCATCGTTGAAACGAGAGTTCCTCTGCCGCTCTTCCAGATTGGAAATACCGTCCCCGTCCGCATCCATCGATGTGTCATATTCAGAACTGAAAAAATCCAGTGCGACAGGTGTGGTTTGCGTACCTGTGTTCAAGGGCTTGCTGGCAGTGGCCAATATCAGATCAACACCGTCTATGACTTCAGTCCACTTGAGTGAAACCACTGTGGAGCTCTGCTGCGGCAACGTCGTGTTGAAAATAAAGTTGCCATCATCGTTAGCTTCGACAACGTTATCCTGACCATTTATGTTTATGGTGAGTGTCAGATTCTCACGAACGAAGTCTCTCCCCTGCAATTGCATTGGTGGTGAAAACGACATGTTCGCCACACCGCTGCTGGAAACAACTTGCCCGCTGGGTGAATCCTGTTCGCAACCCGTCAGCGTCAAAGAAGCCGCCAGCACAGACAGAGTAAACAGTCCACGCAAGACACCCTGCGTGGACGCGCGGCCGAACATCACGGGAGCTCTTGCACGTTAACGGTCACCGGCACGCCGGGTGGTGTGTCGCTACTGCCACCGCCGCCCGCTGAGGATGCGATCGCACCAATCACAACAAGCCCCAATACCCCGTAGACAATTTTACGGCCTGTCGACATACCCACTTCGACGGGAGCCACAGCCGTTTCTGTAACAGCAACGGGAGCCTCTACCAGTTTGCGTTCGATAGGGTCGAAGGCAAAGCCTTGCAGGGTTCGATTACTGGCGCCATCCAGTGCTTCCATGTAGTACTGGATGGACGTTGTGCCATCGGGAGCCAGGTCCGTGTCGATAGTGGTTGTGTAGATCTCTGTGCTACCCAGCATCTTCATCTCGCGACTTTCATAACGGGTATCAGCCGTGAACCGGTAGTACAGCGTTACAACTTCCACGCTCGTATCGTCAGATACTGTGGCGGTAAATACCTGACTATCACCGATATAGCCCTGAGACACTGCTTCGAACACAATGGCGGGAGGTTCGCTGTCAATAGCTTGCGCATGCACCACAGACGCAGGCCACACCCAGAGAATGGACATCGACAGTTGCAACAAAGCAACCAGTGAAGTCAGAAATCGACGATTATTCTTAGTGTGCATAGTGGGTTGTTTTTGTTGTTCACGCAGTCGCCGTACAAACTACCAGCGGATAGCAGACCAGCCAGCCGGTTCACGTTTACTGGAGAGACGGATTCGGGCAAGGTTCGCTGGCGGTTCAGAGACCGATCCATCAGCTCTTTTGATCTTCTTGATCTCCAGCGTACCCTGAATTTCACCCGTTGCATTGCTGGTTGATACATTACGGATTCTGGCATCGATATCCACACTGTTTTCAAACATCTGCATAAGCTGCTGCACCCGGATACCTGAGCGCTGTGTCAGTGAAACGACAGCATTGATATCTCGATCTCGCACGGCCTTTTGGAGGTTCGCAAAACGCCGGTAGACCAGTTGCAGATCGTCGTCACTGATATTCTGATTCGCAAGCGCTACCGTAGTGGGCTCTGTAACGGCAACGGTGCCTACATTTTCAGCACTCTGTACGGCCTGCTGATTAGAATTTTGCTGCAAGGACGCCGCACGGTCGGTTTCCAAACGCTCCAGCGCAAGCTCTCGTTCCCGTGCCTGTTGTAATCGCAAGTCCCTGGCTTCCTGTCGCTGAATGGCAGCGCGCTCTTCCGCGATGCGCCTGTCTGTTGCGCGCCGATCAACGTCGTTACGGTTGGATTCCGCCAGCTCCTGTGCCCGCGCACGTTCAAGCCTTGCAGCAGCCGTAAGCGCGGCTTGCTGTGCTACTCGGGCCTGTTCCTCTCGAGCCGCTTCAGACAAAGCGTTTTGTTCCTGCACTCTGGCCTGCTCAGCGCGTGCAGCTTCGGCTTGTGCCGCCTGCTCTGCAACTCTGGCCTGCTCCAGACGCGCAGCTTCGGCTTGCGCCGCCTGCTCTGCAACTCTGGCTTGCTCCAGACGTGCAGCTTCGGCTTGTGCCGCCTGCTCTGCAACTCTGGCCTGCTCCAGCCGTGCAGCTTCGGCTTGTGCCGCCTGCTCTGCAACTCTGGCCTGCTCCAGACGCGCAGCTTCGGCTTGTGCCGCCTGCTCTGCAACTCTGGCTTGCTCAAGACGTGCAGCTTCGGCTTCGGCTTGTTCTTGCTCCAGTCGAGCACTCTCGGCGTCAGCCGCTTCGTCATCTCCGACAGACTCCGGCACGATCTCACCAGAGCGGATCCTGGCTATTCTCGATTCGAGCTCGGAAAACTCAGGAGCGCCATAGCCATAGACTGTTCGATCCATTGACACCAATGCTTGCTCGGCTTCGTCAAGAGATCCCGCTTTCACCAGAGATTCCAGCTCAGCCAGTTGGGTCTCGAATCGCGTCAACAGTGATGAGGGCTGAGCATTAATCGCAACTTGCGTCGGGTCAACAGCGTCCACACCCTGCTCGGATATTGTCTGCGTTGCCTGGTCTTTGTCTTGTTGATCCACAAAGGGATTGCTGAAGCCAAGTCGGTCTGCGAATAGAAATGAGGCAACGCCACCACCGATGAACAATATCGCCACCAGGTAGGCAGCCCAGCGTAAGCCTCCGCGCTTGTCGCTGTCGTGTTGATCATCAGAAACGCTATGACCCGCGCGCCAGTCGTTATCGAAAAAGAGACCGTCATTATTGTCCAGTCCTAGTTCGTCAAACTCATTGTCTAAGGACACTGTTCCAGGCCCGCCTCTCATGGCAGGCTTGCGAAGCTGGGTTACGTTGTCCTGGTCGTAAGCACTCGAATTGGCAGAGCGAGGGTTGTCGGGTTCGGTTTGCGGGTTTTCCAGAAAGCTGAGATCGTCGTCCTCAGGCGTTGACTGGCTGACCGTCAATTGCGGTGGCGGCTCCACGGGTGCACCACGCCTTGGCGGCAGCAAAGGTCCTGACTCCGATATCGGAACCGGCTTGCGAATAATAGGAAGCTGCCGTTTTGCAGCAGCTCTGGCTGCCTTGGCTTCTTTCTTTTCCCCACGCTTTCCCTCGCCCTCTCCTGAAAGAAAGTCGAACATGGACTCCGTGTCCGGGTCTTCGTTATCGAATTCTGGTTCCGACATAGGCAATCACGTGACTCAGCGGAAAATCCGCCAGTCACTAAGTTTGGGACTGATTGACCATCATAAACGATCTGCGCCCTTTTAAAACCGGGAAAATTGTGACGCTTCAGCAGTTTGGACGAGTTTTGTGTGAACAGATATCACACCCCTCCTGTAAACCCGCGGCAAGTCACAGAGCTATTCGGCAGGGGGGAGCAGCACTTGCCACTGCTCTGGACCCAGCCCCAAACTGAAATCAGGCCCTAGCCTAATGGACAGGCTACGAGCCGCGTCGGGACCCGTAGCGAGCCACGCCCCGTTTTCCAGCCCCACGCGAGATGCCTCCGCACCAACGATATGCGATGGCGAATGGGTAATTCGAGGGTCGGGAACAACCGTCTGCGAGATCAACAATCCCCTGTCATCGAACCATGTTAGTTGCGCAAACCCCTCTCTGTCAGGCTTTTCTGTTGTTTCGAAGCGCTGAGAATTCTCACCATGATCTGAACTGCGTCCACCAGCGATTGCACTCAACGGAGCTGGTGCGGTGGCAATATTGCGACGCGAGCCGTTACTGGAGCCTTCTCTGTCAGGCCTGAAAATTTCCGGCGCTGTGATACTGATGACTCTGTGAACATGATGACCCGTTGCATCGAATCGCAACAGGACCCGGACGTCAGCGTGCGCCGGTAAATACGCCAGTGCGGTAATGCAGAACAGCGTGATCGACCTTCGCTTCATTGGACAATGATCTCCCAGGTCCAGGTAAAAATACCAGCGTGAGGTGCTTCCTGGCGAATGGCGCCACTAATATCAGTCACCGTCATCGTAAGCTCATGAGTGCCCACAATCGGCGCGATCGAGAAGCTCTCCATATCGTCAATGTTGGTAACATCCTCGCCGTTGAACACCCACTCGACCGTTTGAATATCCTCGTCAAAAAGCGGGCTGACGAAAAAATCCTGACTATCACCGGCGGCCAGTTGAACCGTATCGACAACCGGCGAGAATCCTCGGATCCCTTCCGTCAACGTGTAGAGTCGCAAAATCCACCGTTCACTGTTTACTGGTCCAAATGGCGCATCAAAACTTCTCATACGACTGTTGAAGGTGGGTCGAAACACTCCCTCGCCTCTGTAGAGTCCACCTTCGAAGATGCCCACCCCCGCTTCACCTGCATTGCTGGGGAAGGTGTCGGTATCTTCCAGCCAGTGTTTCCAGGGAATGTCCAGAGGGCTCGTAAACGCAGTAACGTTCGGGTATCGACCTTCCTCGAATGGTACAAGGCCGGGAGATTCCAGAATCTGCGGATCAACATATTCATCAGCCAGATCAGCCAGGCTGTGACCCATTTCATGCAAGGCAATTTCCGGGGAATAGGCCGACGTGATGGCCACGCTGCCTCCACTGTTTCCACTACCACCGTAACGACGATCATTGACCAGCAGGATTATCTGATCGACCGCAGGGTATTCAACCAGGGAGGCTTCAAACATTGCCAGCGTGTTAGCGCAGATCAGTCGGGCTAACTCACGACAACCATAATTGCTGTCGTACGCCGTATTTCGACTGTCAACCCGCTCATTGTCATCTGATCCTGAATCGATCGATACGGTGTCGATCATGTGGATGTTGAATGCTCCCAGATGGGCAGCGATACCCTCGTCTTCAGCCATATTTGCAATCAGGATTTCAACGTGTTCGCGAAACAGTTTCTGCTGATCGGCTGCGTAACCATCGCCCAGAACCACAAGATCGACTCCTCGCCCCATGGCGCTGCCAGAGAGCGTCAGCCCTAATCCCGATTCTGTCATGGGATACAAAGTCACCATAACAACCTCACGAGAAACACCACCTAGCCGGTCAGTGGCTTTGAAAACCAGATTAACGTCGGTGACGTCGTTGACATCCTCAGCCGTAAGCGTAACCGTTCCACCCTGCGCAGATGCCGTGACGAATTTGTTCTTATCAACAGTCAAGGTCACCGGATCGCCGTCCGGATCGTCAGGGTACACCCTGACACTGACTGACTCTCTCGCGTTGAGCTGCCGTGGAACTTGCGACAGATTAAGCGTGGGTTTGTCGTTGACATCTATCACTTCAATGCGCACGCCTGTGAGCTCATCGAACAGGCCAGTGCTATCAGTAACGCGCAACGTTATATCTTCGACAACTCCGATATCCAGCTGTGTCGGCGTACCAGACAAAATGCCATTAACCGCGTCAAGTCCCAACCAGTCTGGCAATCCGGTTGCGTTGAATCGTAGTGTGTCTTCATCGCCATCAATAACGTCCAGAGTCACGGCAAACAGACTTCCCTGTTCAGCAACTCGCGGTATTTCCTGCGACAAGCGCGGCGCATCGTTTACCGCTTCTACCACTATCTGCACGGACACCTCGAGACCTTCAAAAGTCACGTACCGGAAACCGTCGCTACCCCAGTAATTGTCCTCTGGTGTGTAGAGAAATACAGCGCCATCTGATTCAAGCGTCAGCCGCCCATTCCGGGGCAACGTCTGCAAGGTCACGGGGCCGGGAGCGGAGTTATTGGATGAATAGAAAAAAGCTCTGAGCTGCGTATCTTCCTGAATGTCGAACTTGAGTTCTGCCAACGCACCAGACAGCACCGGGGTCCCGGTTATAACGGGTGAGGAGGGAGCCTGAGGATCATTCAGATCGGGAGATTGCGGCCCCTCAACTAAAATGGGTGTGTCAATCGGATCGGGCCCTTGCCCTGCAACAGCACCCTGGCCTTGAGGGGTATTCGACGCTGAATCCGAATCGCAGGCAGCCAAAACAAAGCTGCTGACAACAGCCGCCACAATACCGAGTGCTCTGACACCGATCATTGAAATTTTCATGGCCTCCAGCCCATCCAACGATTTGAGATATCTACAGGTCCTGGTGTGCCAGGGCCGTCTCTATGTATATCTTGCGTAGCTCTGTGCTCACCGGCCCCGGCTTACCATCGCCTAAAGCTACCCCATCTATGTTGACCACAGGCATCACGAACGTGGACGCGCTAGTAATGAACGCCTCACTCGCCTGCCTGGCAGCATCGATCGAGAACGGTTCCTCAACAACGGTGTAGCCGGCATTCTTGGCGAATTTGAGCACAGCTTTCCGTGTGATGCCGCTCAATATCTCATGACCCAGTTGCCGGGTTTGTATTTTCTTGTCGTGGGTCACTATGTAGGCGTTATTCGATGTGCCTTCCGTCACCAGTCCGTCTTCGAGCATCCAGGCATCATGCACGCCCGCATCTACAGCTGCCTGCTTTCCCATACACGGTGCCAGCAAACCGACTGTCTTGATATCTCGTCGCTTCCAGCGTAGATCCGGGATGGAGATAATATGCATGCCTTGCTCCGCCATTGGCGACGCAATCAGGTTCTTGGCCTGAGTAAACATCACCAGTGAGGATTTAGCATTGGGTGGATAGGCGAAATCACGATCTGCAACACCGCGAGACACTTGCAGGTAGAGCAAACCTTCATCGAGTTCGTTCGTTTCCAGCAATTTCAACTGCGCACTGAGAATCTGTGCATCAGAGCACGGTGGTGCCATGGAAAGTTCGGATAGTGACCTGGCCAGACGCTTGAGGTGAGCTGCGTTGTCAATGAGTTGTCCACGCAGAACAGTTGACACCTCGTAGACGGCGTCTGCAAAAAGAAAGCCTCGGTCCAGCACGGACACCTTGGCATTCTCTTCAGCAACAAATTCACCATTGACGTAAAACGTTCGACTCATTATTCCCATGTCCCTGTGTGCCCGCATTGCGCGTGCAGATAAGTAGGCTGATTTGCCACTAACCCGTTTGTTCCTGAAACAAGGCGCTTATATCAGTTAGTGATTGTGCTTGGTGATGCGGTACTTCGAGGTGATCAGGCCAAGTCTCATTGTACTGATTGAACCAGAGTGTCTGTACACCTGCATTGTGCCCACCAAAAATATCCGTTACCGGGTTGTCACCGATGTGCAGAAGCGCTTTTGCTGGCACGTTCATATCCGTCAGGCAACGCTGGAACATTTCCGGGGCTGGTTTGGCAGGCATCGTCAGATCAGCTGCATAAATGAAATCGAAAAATTCCGCGATTCCGATTGATTGCAAATCGGCGTTGCCGTTGGTTATAGCGGCGAGTCGATAGTCCTGCTGCAGCGCCGACAATAACTCGAGGGCCCCATAATACAACTGTACGTCACTTCGCGCCCTGTAAAAAACTGTAAAACCTTCCTCTGCCAGCGCTTCCGGGTACCCGAATTCAGCCAGCAACCTGCGCAAGCCGGCCAGACGAGAGGCAGTGACGCACCCTTGCAGTTCAGGGAATTCTGCTCGTATGGTAGTTCGAAAGACCTGAAGTGAGTCGAGGTCATGCGCTTGGACTATGGCGGGTGTGACCTGCTGGTGCCAGGCGAAAAGTGCTTGTTCTGCCGCCTCGATGGCGGGTGCGCAATCCCACAGCGTATCGTCAAGATCAAACGATATGACCTTGATCTGCGAAAGTGAGGCGTTTTTCACAAGTGCTGCGCACCCGGTGATCCAGCCACAAGCAAGACATGCATTCGACGTGGGCCATGCGCTCCGATCTCCAGTGTCTGTTCGATATCAGCGGTGCGCGATGGCCCAGTCACAAAATTGATGGCTCTAGGCATCCCATCCAGGTTCCGCAACTCCGGAAACACATCATCCACGTGACGTACGATCTGAGATTCGTACACGACAACGATGTGCGTCTCAGGCAGGAAATTCAACGCTACTGGCGACTCTGAGCCGCTGGCCATAACCAGACTTCCGGTCTCCGCCACTGCAGCGATACAAGCAGTCACGCCCACCTGCTCCAGGCCCGTTGCCGCACCCGACTGATAACACGTGGGCCACTGCATCGATGCCAGACCCGGACTAACCGTTACAACACCCGCCGCTTGGTCATTAATACCATTTGATTCCAGATACCACTGAACAGCGGCTACACATTCTTCGGATGTCTGTAGACGAACAACACTCATCAGTACCGACTCCATGTTGTCGATGGCAGATTGCACGAGATCCACACCCACTGCGGGGAGCGTATGCCGATGTTCCGCCTGTAGCCTGCGGGACACGTCTGCAGACTGTTCGCTTAAGGTAACCGGATTACCGTCTCTTCCGAGAGCCTTGGAAATTCTACCCAGAATGGCTTCCCGATGACTCATGGATGCAGCCTTCCAGTGTTGGCACGTTTTTGCCGCTGTCTGTACTCGCTCATGAAGGTTGAGTTTCCCTGCGGCGAGGGCAAATTACGTGATTGTGTCCAGGCTCCGGCTAGCAGCAATCGCCTGAAGTGCCCGCGCTTCCTGCCAATGCGCGACATCAGCGACACACCCAGACGCGTTGCCCACTGGTAGAGCCGAGGTCGAGTTGCCAGAAATGCCCAGACACCCAGGCCATAGCGTGCACCCGGAGTCTGCAATGATCTTTCAAATGTCTGACGCCGATGCTCTCGCAACAATCGAGGCAGCGGAATACTCATGGGACAGACTTCGGCGCAACGACCGTTCAACGTGCAGGCGTGCGGTAAATCCGGTGCATTCTCAATACCCACCATGGCCGGTGTAACAACAGAACCCATAGGGCCGGGATACACCCAACCATAGGCATGGCCACCCACCGCTCCGTAAACCGGGCAATGGTTCAGGCATGCTCCACAGCGAAAACAGCGCAGCATCTCGCGTAGCTCGCCTGCCAGCATCTCAGTTCTATGATTATCTACGAGCACCACATGGAAGGCTTCAGGCCCGTCAAGGTCTCCCTTGCGCGCCGGTCCACTCATCAGGCTGGTGTAGTTGGAAAAATGCTGCCCGGTAGCGCTGCGCGCCAGTAACCGCAGCAGGCAACTGGCGTCCTCCAGTGTTGGTATTACCTTCTCGATTCCAACAATCACGATTTGAATTTTCGGTAGATTGGAGGTGAGGTCTCCGTTACCTTCATTAGTGACGAGAACGTGTTGACCGGTTTCCGCAATCAGAAAATTTGCACCTGTAATACCCACGTCTGCGCTGCGGAATTTTTCGCGCAGTATGGTGCGAGCTTCGTTGACCAGTGCAGAGCGATCAACGATGCGTTCATGCAGACCGTACTGCGCATGATGTTCATGGAACAGGTCGGATACTTGCTCTTTCGTCTTATGAATAGCCGGTGCAATGATGTGGCTTGGTGCCTCTTTGGCCAGCTGGATGATGTACTCGCCCAAGTCGGTTTCGATAGC
>ENA-ORXT01000751-ORXT01000751.1-marine-metagenome-genome-assembly--contig:-NODE-751-length-48905-cov-7.119501_pt1 | contig 48905 bp, 33 predicted proteins | sample MGYA00237868_ERZ511482 | MGnify/ENA metagenome assembly ERZ511482
CGATTTTTTTTGGTTACGTTTTTTCATCACGGGAAAAAAAGTAACAAACTATGTATTAGAAAAGCCATCAATAAAAATATAAATTTTAAATGAAATAATCACTATAAGATAACTTCGATAAAACGAAAGTCTTCGTCTAAAAAATCAAATCCGGACGATTTTTTTTGGTTACGTTTTTTCATCACGGGAAAAAAAGTAACAAACTATGTATTAGAAAGGCCATCAATAAAGAGATTGAACTAGTTAGAAGTACGACTTCAAGAGAAACTTCGATAATAACGAAAGTTTTCGTTTAACACCACCCTATTCTATTAAAGTAACATCCCCACTCAGATACTCAATACTACCATCTACAAGTTGGACCTTGGCAAACCAAATGTATACCCCTGTCTGACCAACCTGGCCTTGTATGCGACCATCCCAATATTCGATGGCTTGTGCAGAGCCACCAGCAATAGAGCTAAAGACCCGACCACCCCATCGATCGTAGATGTCAAGGCTCTGAATATATTCTACTACACAACCAGGGAAGGTAGTAAATCGATTATTTCCTACTCTTGAGGATCTTTTAAGGATGTTCGGAGCATAGACCATTCGATCCTTATCTAGAATTATATTTATCGAAGAACTATCCGAACATAAATAGTCATTCTCCACTCTGAGTTGATAGCTAGATTGAACCATTAGTTGCACTTGAGGATTGGGGCAATCGGAACAGGTTAAACCTTCTTGTGGTGACCAATCAAAGCTGACATTATTGTCGCCGGTTATTTGCGGAAGCAAAATCAAAGGTGTGCAAAAATCTGTTTTTACTTGTGGGTCTAAGGACAAGGTAGGCGTAGGGAATACGACCACTTCAATTCCAACGGTATCATAACAAGCGCCATTGGAGCCCACTAGCTCGTAATAGCCTTGCTGATTGTTATTGATGTTAGCAATCTCTAGGGTTGAATCGGCGAGCATTAAATTATTAGGTCCGGTCCAGGCATAATTAAGATCTGCTCCCTCCTCCGCTGCTACAAGATGCAAATTTTCACGAGCACAGTATTCAGACGAACCAATAATGGAAACATTCACTTCAGGCCTTACGTCTACTTCTATATATTTTATTTGCTCACAATAACCGTATTCTCCAGTGATGCGATACTCTCCGGCTCGGTCCAATTCTGTATTCTCAATGATTGGATCAAAAGATTCAGAACCAAAACTTCTAGGCCCTGACCAATGAATGTTACCTTCTGGTGACAAGTCACTACTAAGCACCAATGATTCGCCTTCGCATATGGGGGAATTAGATCCGGCGGTCAGATCAAGAAGATCATGTGGAGCCTCTAAAAGTATGGTGGTATCCTTTACTGCCAAGCCACAATTATCACTGGTTGATCGTACTTGAAATACTTGATAGTCTCCAGGCAAAAGAGAATCTATTGAAAAGGAATTATTACCATCGATAATCACGGTTGACCATAGCTCATCCCAACCAATCTTATTTCTCAACTTGACTTCGAATTCTTGCCCAGGGAAAAATTGTGGCGAGGTTACGACAATTTTTCCATCATTGGTTGCAATACAATCTGTAGGTTGAGTGATTTCCCAGGTCACCTCCTCCAACTTGCGCGGCACGACATAAAAATAGGAAGGGTCTTGATCTCTTCCGACCGTTCCTCGATTATCCGAAGCAATATCACCACCAAAACGTGCTGGTAAATTTTCTAAGAAAGCTTGGTTGTAAGTATCCCCTACTTTTGCATCGACAGACTGAACTCTGATTATAATCTCAAGAGTCGTTTTCGGAGGAATGACCAGTTTAGTAATTTCCAAAATATTAAATCCGACACCAGTGCCAGCTACAATATCTCCTTCAAAATTATCTGACACTTCTTCAATGATCATTCCTTCTGGCAAAGTATCCCTAAGGATTATTCCATCGATCGAGTTATAGGCTTGGTTATCTATCGTAAGTATAAAATTCTTTACATCATTATTACAGAACATCCCTTCCGTAGGCACATCATTAATAAAGTTAAATGAAAAGGGACAAGAGCAACCATCACTTAAAACGCCTTCGGGATTTCTAAGTATCTGCGATGCTTGTCCACTAAAACGATTGATTGAATACAAGCGATCCTGCCCTGGATTAAATCCATCAACGAAGGTTCCATAGGCTTGAAGGTCAGATCGTGAAGAAAACATCAGCGCTCCAAGATGTGAAATAGCGATTGGATCAATGGCAGTCAATGGTGTGACCATGCCAAGATTCGGATCATCAAAATCTATATTGATCTGGAGTAGGTAACCCCTGGTTTCTTGTGGCATCAACGATTCATCTGCAGAGGTTCCCTGATAGGCATAGGCATAGGATTGATAATTCGGATCGATGGCAAAATCGAAAATCCGCGTTTTAAAAGGACCACTATTTTCTGAGCTTGGGTCCCAAAATAGATTGATCTCATTTAGCAATTGAAATCCATCGACCACATCGAAGACAAGAATCTGATTTAGCTCATAGTCATGACAGAGGTAAAGTCCTTCTGGAGTGCAATCCCCCGCATTGGACTTCAAGGTATCATGCATTGAAACCGAACCAATACGTTCGAAAGTATTGTCCCTTTTAAGACGTACTATATTGTTGGTGTTTTCTTCCGCTCCATAAATGAAATTGTCCTTAGAATTAAAACCTAAGGCATCAAAACTCGCATTTGGATATCTCGCTAGTGGACTTAGGAAAGGTGTACCAAAAGGTAAATATAAGGGTCCAAAAATAGTTGTCGATGATCCGCTGTTGATTCCGACGAGCATTTGCCCAGTGCATGGAAATCTCTGTCCCGTCATTGTTGACACAAAACCTAAGGCAATGATTAATTGGAATATGTAGGCAGAATATTTCACTAGCAATGAAACTACGAAATATTTGCTAGTCAGTTTAGCTAGTCAAAGACAAAATAACACAAGTCCATCAATTCAGCTTGCCTAGCGCTTTTTTAGACCAACCAATCTACGCTTATGCAAAACTTTAATTGAATCGAAGTAGCCAGGATTAGGACTTAAATAAAAGTGTAGATCTTTCGATGCTTCCGCTTTTATAAACTTCATAAAACACTTGTCTGAATTTTCATCACATAGAAAAGAGGATTTTGAGGTTTTATACAATCGGAAACTAATAGGCCACTCAACATTCCTTAATATACTTACTGATGTATCTGACGGCATCGACGAAGCATTTCGAATACGTATGTTAGTATCTTTAGGAATATCTTTGGTAGGAGAAAAATAAATGACCTGAGACACTGTGCTGTCAGGCAATAAAGTAATGAGATCATCCAACCTATTGAATCTCCCTATAATTATTTTAGTATACTCTTGAGGAAGTTCAAATTCTAAAGAGAGTCTGCTACTTACCAATCTAAAGATAGAGTCTGCCTTTAATTCTAAAGTTTCATATTTAATATACTTTACATGAGATTCTTTTTCAGCGTAGTAGACTCCTACAACCTGAGCTTGAACATTTAAGGTCAAAAGAATACCCAAGATTAATTGTAGGTGTTTCATGATTCACATTTAAAAACAAGGTAAGCTTTCTTAAGATTAAATGAAGTGAATTTCATAGATAGACATGCCATCCACGACATGAATGAGAATATTAATTTGCGGAAGCGATAGAAAATTCCTTGATGAATTTTTACTGCAAAACAAAATCTAGCTTATTTTATATTCAAAGTAAAATTTTCAACCACGCGAATCGGAACTTTCATTACTGCTTATGATTATATCCATGTGGCCATTATATACCCCTGATTCTTGATAGCTAAGCTCAGGAAATTGCGCAGCAGAAGTCATAGCTTATCCAAGCTCCCCAAATTAATTTAATTTAGAACCACCTCTTGATTGCAACTCCTAAAGAACACCTTTTGCATTTTAGTAGGAACCATTCAGGTTAAGTAGGTAGACATGGCCAGAATATCCTCTTCAGTCGAGCACGGTTCTTATCATTTGTTAATGTGTCATAAATCCTTTAAGAACACTTTCTTATTCCGCTTATTATAATAATTCTTTAGCTTCCTAATAAATTGAATAATACAATACTCCTGATAGGGCCCACCTCAATCCATGTCGAGAATTTTGTCATTTATTTATTATCTTCGGTCACTTACATAATCAAAACAAAAAACTTATGAATTCAAAAGTAACCATGGGACTAAGAATTTTATTTGGCCTATTCTTACTAATGTTCGGTCTCAACAATTTTTAGGATTTATGCCATTCCCTGAAATACCAGGTGACGGTGGAACACTGATGGGCATTTACATGAGCTCTGGCTTTATGAAGCTAATAGGAGTGCTGGAAATCTTGTCTGGGTTGGCATTAATTGCAGGGAAATTTGTACCACTCGCATTAATATTTGCTACGGCGATCCTATTTAATGCAGTCATTTTCCACCTACTGCATGCCCCCGACGGTATCGCTGGAGCTGCCGTCGGCTTAATTCTTTCCTTGGTACTGATCTTTGGAGGTTACAAGGATCGCTTCTCTTCCATATTAAGCAGCTAAGTCATAAAACATAATATTTAATAATAAAGCTCATCCTTATTTAGGATGAGCTTATTTTTACTCGCTTTCGCAAATCACAATAATCCAATAAACGAATCTAATTTTTCCCACTTTTTATTTTTTGAATCATTTCTAAAGCATTAGTATTGGAAGGATCTAATTCTAATGACTTTGAATAATTTATTCTGGAAAGTTCCATCTGATTGTTCAAGTAATAGCCCTCACCTAGACTATCGTAGGTATTAGATGAGGTGGGAAATTTTTCTGTATTCAATTTAAAAACATCAATGGCTTTCGTATATTTTTTCGCCATAATAAAATTATATCCTAAAGAATTAAGTACATTTTCAAAATCTACGTACGGATATTCCTTTTTTATATTTTGGTAGGATGAACTAATATTTTCGGATGTATTTGATGAAAATAGTTCATGTAATTTTTTACCAGCTTCCGGAGCCAGATCTACCAAATCTTCATCAAAAAATCCAGCCAGTTTATTTGTTATGCCATCAAGGTCATGTGGTATTTTATAACCATTGGTAAACCATATGACAGAGATATTTTTGCTTGGAAAGATTCTATAATTAACCAATCCACCTCCATTAAAACCATAAGAAGAAATGCCATTAAGACTCAACTCATACCAGGCATAGCTAAAGGCAGCACCTACTTTGTAAGGAAATGAAGTCAACATTATTTTTTTAAAAGCCTCAGAAATCAAGCGGTTATTATTCAACTTTATATCCCATGCAATCAAATCATCTAGGCGCATGGTTATACCACCTGCTCCATATAGATACTCTTGAACGATGAAATGATCATGTCGAAGCTCTCCAAAGGCATTCGGCTTGTATTCAGTTACTCTATTGAACACAACATCAGAAATATTTGAAAACATAACTGGTGAATCCTTTTTAAATTGAGTTGTAATAAAGTCTTGAAAACTACCACTGGTCAGTTTTCTTACAATCCGATTTAAAAGCCAGAAATTAGTTTGGTTATAAGCCGGTCTTTCTCCCGGCTCAAATACGATAGGCATTGCGTATACATTTGTCTTTGCAATAGCTTCGGAGGCATTAGTCTCGTCTCTCATATCTGGCAATCCAGAAGAATGAGAAAGTAAATGTTTAATTTCTATATTTTTCCAATCATCTGGAAGGTCTGTTAAGTACTTAGAAATTTTATCGTTTAATGCAATCCTATCTTGTTCTATAAGTTGAAAAATTCCTACGGAGACAAAGACTTTTGATAAAGAGTGTAATCTAAACAAAGAGGAGTCGGTCACAGGAACATTATACTCTAAACTTGCCCTACCTAAATAGTTTTTATAAACGATCTTGTTATCTTGAACAATGGCTACAGCAACACCTGGAATACCAAGCTGATCTATGGTTTCTTCAATAAAAGTATTGACTTCATTATTCTCCGCGTTGGAAGATAATGACTGGGTTAAAACGAAATTTGAAACGCAGACGAAAGCGACAATTAATAATTTATTCATTGAAATAAAATTTAATTCATGAGCAATCTATATTCAATTGCTAGGATTTATAATTTATTTAGATGAATTGGACATTTTAAACCATGAAGAATAATTGCCATGGCATAGCAAAATGAATTAGAGATGCTTGTCCCGTGATGAATTTAAAATCGAGAACAGAAAAATAGGCAGCCTTAATCTATTATAAACCTAACGAGATATGACAGCAGTCGCCTCCACTTCTATCAAGCACCCAAAATGTAATTCACGAGTAGGTATAATGCATCTAACGGGTTTATGCTCTCCAAAGAATAAACTATAACGCTCATTAACGCTTTCTCATAATTTGACATTAGAGACGTAAACACGCACTTGCAATATTCCATTTCTACTACTACCGGCCGCAAGTAGAATAGACTCCACATTTTTAAGTACGAGATCGGTTTGATCCTTAATAGACTCAGGAATATCTCCAGACTGCTGATCTATTGGAAGTTGTCCAGAAAGATATAACATTCCATTATGCTCAATGCACTGTGAATAATGACCGTTTGCTTTAGGCATCTGTGGACTGTCTATAATTTTCATCTGTGATATTTACAAGTAGCAATTACTTAAGCTTACTTTCAGATTGGAATGGTAAAAACAAATCCTGAGCCTTGGGGACTTAGAGATTCCACCCATATTCTCCCCTTATGAAGCTGGACAATTTTCTTACAGATTGCCAGACCTATTCCTGAGCCAGAATAAGAACTAGAAGAATTTAATCTTTCAAACAAAGTGAATATTCTTTCTCTATCCTCTGCTTTTACCCCTATCCCATTGTCGTCAATTCTGATGATAAATTCTTGCTCTTTTTGCTTTACAGAAATCTTCACCTTGGGCGTTTCCCCTTCCTTCATAAACTTAAATGCATTACCGATCAGATTGGATAACAACTGTTTCAATAACGTGCGATCCGCAACAAGAAGAGGACTCTCTATATCAATTTCCAAGACTGCCTTGGATTCTTTAATTTCTTCTTTTCGATCAAATTTTATTTCCTCAATAAGTTTATGGATTTCAAATTCTGAAGGATTCAACTCCATCTTTGACACAGAACCTAGTTGATTCAATGCGCCGATCATATCATGCATCTGTCTATTACTTGCGGCTATGACTTTAAACATATCATCTTCCTCTGGCGTCAATTTATCCTTTACCTTCTTGCGCAATAAACCCGCAAAACCAGAAATACTCCTAAGTGGTGCCTTTAATTCATGGGCTGCTAAATGAGCAAAACTTTCTAGTTGAATATTACTCTCAATGTACTTATCTAAAGTTTTGTTTTTTTGGCCTAACTCCTTTTTCTTTTCTTCGATATCAGCTTTTGCTATGGATAATTCCTTTTGTTGCTTTCGCAGATTACTAATGAAAAAATGACCAATAGCAAACAAGCAAGTCATGTAGGTAAGAATATTAAGATATTCTACGAAAAATTGACCATGCAAATTTGTCAATTCCAACTTCATGGTAGAGACTAAAAGAAAAAATTCAATAATCAAAAAAAGACCAAAATAAGTCCATAACACTCTTTTACTTTCAAAGAAAACAAAATTAAAAGTTAGAGCAGCCACAGGATAAATGATGATGGCTTGGTAAGAGTTACCCAAGTAAAAGATAGGATAGCACAACGAAAGAACAAAGCTCCAGACAATGATATGATAAGATATCTTTTTGGGCCCTAACTTAAAGACGATCCAAGACAAAGAGACAAGAAATAAAAAACTGAAACTAATGTACAGCTCTACATAATTTCCAAAATAAAAATTTAATAAACAGGTAATTCCAACAGCTATAATTGCAAATTGCAACAACCTTTTAAAAAGTAAATCTCTTGCTTCTATGTATGATTTAGCTTTTGCCATTTTTCTGTCACGGATGTAGTACAATCTATGTACCATAATGATAAAAATATGACGAATAGAAGACATACATTGACCATTTTCCTGTGTTTAGGCAAAAAATTATCTGTAAGCCTTGGGAACTGATTGAATTTAATACACTCATTTGCGAAAGCGAGACAACTTATACTGCCCAAGAACTTCCCAAAATAATTATAATTATGGATGGTTAAGCCTACTATGTACCTTGAAATAAACGAAAGAGATCATCAGATAAAGACAACACCTCCGTTCCAACCGTAAAGTTTTTATTGCTGAGCACAAGTAGGTCATTGTCTTTAATTGTAAGTTTATACTTTTCAGTCTTTCCGATCTTTTTTCCATCCTCATAAGACTCAATTTTAAGGTCATTATTTACAATGGTATAGATGGCATATTTTGACTTATACAATTCATCTTTTTGTCCGATAGCAACATGCCCCATGTGTTTGTTCTCCCATTGCGGATAGACGTACCAGCTTCCTTGCATACGTTTTAATATATCGCGAGCTTCAGGGTTTTTCGACATTTCATCCACGTAATGAATATTTACTAAAGAATCGCTTTCATATTTACGCTCTATCGTTTTCTTTTTGTTATCATAAGAATCCCAAGCGCCCTGTTTCTCACCTTGATTATTAAACTTGAGTCGCTCACAAATGTTATCTTCATAATCCCTAATCGTCCAAGTCCCATATGGCAATAAAAGTGTATCATGGTATTTATAAGAATCAAAATTTTCCGCAGATAAAGTTTCGATTTTCTCTCCTATTTGTGTATCAGAAATCAGAAGAGTACCTCTCACTTTTGGACCATAATAAGACCGCTTTTTAATTAATGTAAAATCACACATCAAATGAAATGCCTTGTACATGAAGGTACTGTCAGAAGTTCTCAAGTATTCAGAATGTAATCTTCCATCAATATCAAATATTTGGAAGAAGATGAGTTTGTCCTTATCATCCGTCTTTGACTCACAAACCAGGCCCTCGGGACAGTCTAGAGTTTCAAGGTGAAAGTGGCTAGAATGCATCAAGTCTTGTGCATTCATGCAAAGTGGAAAAATGATGGTGAAAAAAAATTGTAAATATTTCATCATGCAGTGTTACTTGCTTAGAACACGTTGCTCTGTCATTATATTGTCTACATTTATAAACAGTGGTGTCTAGAACGTGTAAATTTCCATAAGCATTCATATATTCAGAGTGAATTAGGTTCATGAGGAAAACGCCGAAAAATATACTTAAAATTACCAGTCTAAGAATTGCTGTATTTTTATGCTTTGGTTTATACTGCAGTGTCCTCACTGATTGTACCCCAAGGAACACAACAAATCACAAAACAATAGACTCCGATTCCTCTGTTTGGATTCCACAAAATATAGATTTTGGTTTTCATGTCAAGCCCATCCTTTCTGACAAATGCTTTGCCTGCCATGGCCCTGATTTAAATAAGGTAGAAGCAGGCTTGCAATTACATACAGAGGAAAAGGCAAAGTCCGCTCTAGGCAAATCAAAGGACAGATATGCAATTGTAAATGGCGACTTAGAAAATAGTCAACTAATCAATCGCATATTTTCAACGGATCCAATTGAAATCATGCCTCCACCTGAATCTAATTTAAAACTGACTAGAAATGAAAAAGAAATTCTGAAAAGATGGATAGAACAAGGGGCCGAATGGAAAGAACATTGGTCTTTTATTCCACCATCAGATCCAGAGATACCATCCATTGAAAATAAAGCCTGGGCATCAAATCCAATAGATAACTTTATTCTTGAAAAATTATCCACCATTGACCTTGAGCCATCTCCAGAATTAAGCAAACAAAAGTTAATCCGTCGATTAAGTTTTGATTTAAGAGGACTACCGCCAAGCTTGGAGGAGATCAATTCATTTATTGAAGACGACTCAGAGCGTAATTATGAAAGAATTATAGACGACTATTTAAGCTCAGATGCCTTCGCTGAAAAAATGACGAATGCTTGGCTTGATCTTGCCAGATATGCGGACACCCACGGCTACCAAGATGACTTAGAAAGAATCATGTGGCCTTGGAGAGACTGGGTCATTCATGCCTTTAAACAGAACATGCCATACGATCAATTTGTTCTATGGCAAATCGCTGGAGACTTATTGCCTAACGCATCCAAAGAGCAGATCATAGCTACTGCTTTTAATAGAAATCACAAAATCACGCAAGAAGGTGGCGCCATCCCAGAAGAATATAGAGCAGAATATGTAACGGACAGAACCAACACTTTCGGAACAGCCTTCTTGGGATTGACTTTCGAATGTGCCAAATGCCATGATCATAAATATGACCCCATAAGCCAACTTGAGTATTTTCAATTATATAGTTTCTTTAATAATGTTGATGAAATTGGAATCATAGAAGAGTATGGTCAAGTCCCAGAGCCTTTCCTAGAATTAAGTAAGGAAGAAATTGAATCAACGTTGAGCTTTATAAAAAATCTAGATACTCTTGACAACATTCCTTTGATGGTCATGCGAGAAAAAGAAACGCCACGAGAAACCTATGTACTGAGCCGAGGACTTTATGACCGACCAACAACCTTGGTCAAACCTGTAGCTCCGAGTTTTGGCAAGAAGCATTCTAGTAAAAAACTCACCAACAGACTAGACCTAAGTCAATGGTTGCTTGATGATGACAACCCATTATTTGCTCGAGTGATGGTTAATAGATTATGGCAGCATATTTTTGGTAAAGGCATTGTGAAAACGGCATTCGATTTTGGTAGTCAAGGGGCATTACCTACCCATCCTGAATTGCTGGATCACCTAGCGGTTAAGTTTAAAAATGATGATTGGGATATTCAAAGCATTCTCAAATACATACTGATGTCTTCTACTTATAAACAAGAGAGTAAGGTAAGTTCTGAGATGCTTACAATAGATCCTGACAACAACTATTATGCTCGTGCAAATAGGGCTCGCTTATCAGCAGAAATGATTCGAGATCATGCCTTAAGCATCAGTGGACTATTGGTTGAAGAGGTGGGTGGACCAAGTGTAAAACCTTATCAACCCGAGGGCCTTTGGAATGAAGTTGCCGGCGGTGGAAATGAAGCAGTATATATTCAAGACGAGGGAAAGAACAACTATAGAAGAAGTCTTTATACTTTTTGGAAAAGGACGGTTCCGCCACCTAATATGATCTTATTCGACACCCCCACCAGAGATATCTGTAGTGTCCAAAGGGAGCAAACAAGCACACCCCTGCAAGCGCTTGTTTTACTCAACGACCCTCAATATCTCGAAGCATCCTCTGCCCTAGCTAAACGAGCCCTCAAAAAAACCAATGGTAAACCAGAGCAAGTGATTCAATATATGTTCAACTTAGCTACCTCAAGAAAAGCATTGGACATAGAGCTTAATAAACTTATTCAATTATATGATTTTGAATTAGACAATTATAAGAATGATCCAAAGGCAATGTCGGCCTGGTTATCCTTTTTCAAAGAAAATCATAGCTCAACCATAAATACAGAAAACCTAGCTGCTTATAGTTATATTGCTAATACCATTTTAAACTTAGATGAAACGATCAGAAAATAAAAGATGAGTAGGGACCCGATTGAAGACCGATCATATTTAATGAACAGACGTGCTTTCCTTTCTAAGGGAAGTATCGGACTAGGAGTAGCTGCCCTATCAAGTATGTTGAGCAGTTCTTTTCTTGGTTGTTCACCCGATGAGAGATCTTCTCAGGCAGTACTTGAACAGGCAGGAAAGCTCGCTCAATTGCATTTTGCCCCTAAGGCGAAACGAGTTATATATCTTTTCCAAAGTGGAGGGCCTTCTCAGTTGGAATTATTCGACTACAAACCCTTATTAAATAAAATGCGTGGCCAGGACCTGCCACCATCCATCAGAGATGGCCAACGATTAACTGGCATGAGCTCTGGTCAAGATCAATTTCCATTGGTTGGATCGCACTATCCATTTCAGCAACATGGTAGTAATGGAACTTGGATGAGCGACCTGCTGCCTCATTCATCTAACATTGTTGATGACATTTGCATCATTAAATCGATGTACACAGAAGCCATAAATCATGATCCGGCCATTACCTTTTTCCAGACTGGATCCCAGCAAACTGGAAGACCCGCGATGGGATCTTGGCTAAGCTATGGTCTCGGAAGTGAAAATAAAAACCTTCCTGCTTTCTGCGTCTTACTCTCTCGGGGAACCGGCAGACCTTTTGGCCAACCTCTTTATTCAAGATTATGGGGCAATGGTTTTTTACACTCCTTGCATCAAGGGGTTCAATTTAGATCAGGTAAAGATCCAGTATTGTTTCTGAATGACCCTGAGGGTATGACCAAGAGCAGTCGTAGAAAAATGCTTGACGAAATAGCTGCGCTCAATCAAATGCAGTACGATCAATTAGGAGATCCAGAAATCCAAAGTCGCATCGCCCAATACGAAATGGCCTACAAAATGCAAACTTCTGTTCCTAATCTCATGGATGTCACTAAAGAACCAGATCACATTTACAAGATGTATGGAGCAGATTCAGCGGTACCAGGCACCTTCGCTGCCAATTGTCTTTTGGCTCGAAGACTCGCCGAAAAAGATGTGCGGTTTATTCAACTTTATCATATGGGTTGGGATCAGCATTTCAATTTACCTACTCAAATAAATAATCAAGCAAAGGATGTAGATCAGGCTTCCGCCGCTTTAATCATGGATTTAAAACAAAGAGGTATGCTTGAGGATACGCTGGTTGTATGGGGTGGAGAATTTGGTCGTACTAACTATTCTCAGGGTACTTTAACTGACAATGATTTTGGAAGAGATCATCATCCTCGATGCTTTACAATATGGATGGCTGGCGGAGGTGTCAAAAAAGGAATGGTATATGGTGAAACTGATGAGTTTGGATACAACATTGTAAAAGACCCGGTCCATGTTCATGACTTTCAAGCTACCCTACTCCATTTACTAGGCATAGATCACGAAAAATTGACCTACAAGTATCAAGGCCGAAGATTTAGACTCACAGATGTGCATGGCAAAGTTGTACATGATATCTTAGCTTGACATCAAATGATACGAAGACAATTTATCAAAAATACCACCGCTTATTCTATAACAGGACTTATCTGTGGCTGGAATCCAATGCTTAAGAAAAATCTGAAAGATGTGGTCATTGGTCACAACAGCCATCAATACAAAGTGGACTTATCATGGGGCCAATTAAATCAGCAGCAATACCCAGTCAATGATTGTCATGAAATGGTGATAGATTCTAAGGGCAGAATTATTCTTCTAACCAATCATACACAAAATAACATCATCATATATGATCAGAAAGGAAAATTAATAGAAGTATGGGGCACAGAATTCCCCGGAGCACATGGACTAACATTAAAGGTTGAAAATGGAGAAGACCTGTTGTACATTTCAGACAACAACAGACATGAAATTATAAAAACAACCATCGAAGGAAAGATCATCCAGATTTTTCCTTACCCAAAAGAAAGTGGAAAATATGACGAGGCATCACAATATGTTCCTACCGAAACTGCAGTGTCAGACAATGGAGACGTTTATGTTGCTGACGGATATGGTCTTCAATATATACTTCATTATAATTCTCAAGGAACGCTGTTGAACGTTTTCGGAGGTAAGGGAAATGACGACCATCAATTCACCAATGCCCATGGTATCTGTATTGACAATCGAGGGGATAAAAATATCTTACTGATTACCGACCGAATGAAAAACCAATTAAAAAGATTCACCCTAGACGGTAAACTGATTTCGATTATTGATCTGCCAGGCGCTTTTATCTGTAGACCGGTTATTCATAAAGACCATGTCTATTTAGCAACCATATGGTCTGGTAATGGTGCAGCAAATTCAGGATTTATATCCATCTTAAATAAAGAAGATCAATTAATTTCTGCCCCCGGTGGAAGTTTGCCCAACTACCAAAATGAGCAGTTGCAAACGATGCATCAGACCATGAAAATATTTAAACATCCTCATGATGTATGTGTTGACAATGAAGAAAATTTATATGTTGCGCAATGGAATGCAGGAAAGTCATATCCTATAAAATTACTGCGGGTATGAAGCACCTTGTTTTCATACTGCTCTTTACAACTGCATGTTCGACCAGTAAACAAGCACCTAGTCCTTTAACAGAGCAACCCGGTCTATTACAAACAGATCAAATACAATTAAGCCAACCTACCTTAAGCGTTGATTCTTTGATATTTATTGAATCTAGTCAGGTTACCTTGGGCTTTGGCTTGGAACCATCAGAAATATACTACAGTCTGGATGATGCACCAGCTCTTTTATACAAGCACCCAATTGTAATTAAAGAAAGTCTACACCTCAAAGCTCAAACAAGAAAACAAGCTTACAAGGATAGTGATTGGATTGAATTGACAACAGTGAAAGTCAACAATAAAACTAAAGGTGCAGAATTAAATCTTACCCCTGAACCAAGTCATAAATACGCGGGGAATGGCCCAGCTTCCCTCATTGATTTAAGAAAAGGGAATTTAGATTATACCAAAAATAAAGACTGGTTGGGTTTTCAGACGAAAGAAATTATAGTTAAGCTTACCTTCAAGAAACAAACGGAGCTAGAAAGGATAACCCTATCGTTTTTAGTCGATCATAATTCCTGGATCTTTGCTCCAAGCAGAATTGAAATATGGAACCTTGGAAAAATGCTCACAGAAACGACGATGGAGACTCAATTACAGCCAGAAAATTCAACAGCGAAAATGATTCACAGTGCCGTAGCAATGAAGGAGTATAAACAACTAGAAATTAGAATTTACCCGCTTAGGACAATACCACAATGGCACGTGGGAAGAGGAACTACTCCTTGGTTATTTATGGATGAAATCTTCATTGATTGACATGGCAGAATTCATTGGTAGATTTCACCCTTTAATAGTACATCTTCCCATTGGGATATTAATGCTAGCTTTCCTTATGGAAATAGCTAGTAGATTCCGTTCCTACAGCTATTTGAAAAAAGCGTTAGGCTTTGTTTTACAGGTCGCTTTAATCAGCGCAGTCTTTTCTCTATTTACTGGCTGGATCATGCCAAAAGAAGGAGCGTTTGAACAAGAATTAATTAGACTACATTTCTGGTCTGCGGTTGCTCTGACAATTGGAACCTTGTTACTCAACATCATGTATAAGGCGAAAGACGGAGTTCTCAGCAAGGCCTACCTCCCTACATTTTTTATAACCATGGCTGCACTTACTTTGACTGGGCACTTTGGCGGAAGCCTAACCCACGGCAGCAATCATTTAACTAAAGCTCTAAACAAAACGAAAGCTCCTGCGCCAATTACTGATATAAATAGCTTAGAAATTTATAACGGTCTAATTCAGCCGATTTTGAAAAAGAAATGCTTCGCATGCCATAATTCTGGTAAACAAAAAGGAGGCCTAAATATGGAGACCATCCAAAATTTAAAAAGAGGAGGAGAAACTGGCGCTATTTTCGTCCCCGGCAATATTGAATCAAGCCCCATGATTCAATATGTAGAATTACCCATGGATGATGATTTACACATGCCACCCAAAGGCAAATCACAGCTGACCAAAAATGAAATTAAACTTCTGAAATGGTGGGTCCGTGAGGGTGCCCATTTCGATAAAACCATCGGAGAGATTGAACAAAATGAAGAGATAGAAAGTGTTCTAAAAACCTATGAATCCATAGCTCCGACTTTAGATACTGCAGGTTTAAAAAAATTACCAGCAAATAAGTTAAATGAGCTTGTAAAGTATGGAATAAAAGTCTATCCGATAAAAGAAGAAAGTCCATTGGTCTATGTCAACCTGTCTAGAGATAGTTCAGTCAACAGAGGCAAACTAAAAAAACTCCGCTCCATCGCTGACCACATTATAGAACTGGATCTATCTTTTTCTTCCGTCACTGATCAGTCAATGTCTGAAATAGCTAACTATAAAAATTTGACTAAACTCAAATTACAACAGACTAGGATTACCAGCAAAGGAATTGAAGCTATAAAAGAACTGCCCAATTTACAATCTTTAAATTTATACGGAACGGCCATTGACGATGGTGTTTTTGACGCCTTAAGGCAAATGAAAACACTAAAATCCATTTATCTCTATGAAACAAAAACAACAGATGCAGCGCTTTTAGAATTTTCATCTTCTCAATCTAATCTTGACGTTAATAAGGGTGCCAATCTCTCATTGTTTGGTACCGCCCAATTGAAGCCACCCATTATCTCGGCTAGAAAGGAATTGTTTGAAGACACCATGACTATTTCCTTAGATTATAACTTCAAAGATGTGGACATCTATTACACCTTGGATGGAAGTACACCTGACATGAATGCTACAAAATACACCACATCATTTATGATTGATAACACAGCAACAATCAAGTCCATCTGCACAAAAAAAGACTGGATATCTTCTAGTCCATCGGAAGCAACTTTCATCAAGGTAGGCTACAAGATCAATAAGATCCAACTAAGTCAAAAACCAAATGAAAAATATAAAGCTCGAGGCAAAAATACTTTAATCGATCTTGATAAAGGAAGTAAATATTCTGATGGAAAATGGCTAGGTTTTGAAGGAGAGAATTTAACAATAACGCTTGACCTTGGAACAACAAAGCCGGTTAAAAGTATTGTCATTAGTTCTTTAGAAGATACGGGAAGTTATATATTCCTGCCGAAAGCCATCCTTGTTTCTAGCTCAGTAGATGGAACAAAATTTATTGATAATTCTAGATTAGACATTCCAACGGCGAAGGAAACACATCCTTCAGAAACAAAATCATTACTTATAAATCTTGAGCAAACAGATGCTCGATTTTTGCGATTGGAAGTGCTAGGAAATCTTGTGAATCCAGCATGGCATCCGGCGCCTGGTGCACCAAATTGGATATTCATCGATGAAGTAATTGTTAATTAAATTACCTCAAAGGTTTCTATTTAAAGTAATAAATGACTTGAACATATCTGTTTTGAATGCTCCAATGGAAGTGTCGAAAATTACATTGAAATTCTAATAATTTCTCGGATTTCAAATTTTCCTTTTGTTTTATGATCTGGATTAAAATTACATAATTCTTCTTTCTCCATTAATCGATAAAACTCATTTTCCATATCGTACTCTAGCCTCCCCTTAAAAGTGCAAATTGTTTCCCCCTTCATTGAAGAAGAGCTTCCTGAAAATGAAAAATTAAGGCAAGACATCCAGGGATATGCTCGCTTGCTCTACTTGATCTGCCACTACGAACTAGGCAACGATGATCTTCTAAGATATCTATGTAAAAAGATGAAGCCTTACTTTGACAAGCAAGCCGAAATTGAAATTCACCAAAAAGAAATTCTGAACTGTATGGAAGAATTATCTAAAAAACCAGCATACGAGCATAAAGACACTTTCAAAAAATATCTCACAGTATTTAAGTCCATAGAAAATGACATTTACTCTATACGATCAACAACCTACCTCGATTTCACTTCTTGGTTAAAATCAAAGCAGAGAAAAATTCCATTGGGAGAGGTTGTTAAGAAGAAGTAGTTATTTGTTTTCCTTTTGTTGTTCAAAATTGCATTCTCTAAAACAAGCTCCTAACCATCAGTCTCCCCATCACCAAGGATCTTCGCTCTTCGAATTCTCCGGTCATCGCATTATTCAAACCAAGTTTCCCGATCAATCCTATTCCCATTTCTGTTTTCGGACCGATACTGGTTAACAGCTCTGCTTTCAATACACCATTCAATAAACCACTGCGTTTATATCCCAATTGCGATAAATTGGCTAAGGTTTCAAAATCTCTTGCATTAGCATAAGAAACACCTTTTGCATTTGCATAAACGCCATATTCAAGTCCTGCAGAAGCACCAAAACCAAATGACTCTCCAATCTTCCATTCCTTACCGATCAAGGCCCTTAGGTTTACCTGTTGGTATCTATGATAATAAGTATAGTTTCTTACGTTGGTTTCTGTCTGTTGACCCGTACCAATAATATTTTCTACGCTTCCATCTGGAAAAGTGTGTGTCGCAACGATTACATCATCCAAGTTCACCACATTAATAATTGTTTCATCTATTTGAAATTTATAATTGGTTTGTTGAAAACCAAGACCGAGGTCAAGAATCAAACCACTCTCAAAATAATGGGAATAAAACAAGTTAGCCTCCACGACGTCAAGAGCTGTCTCATGAGCTTTTCTTGCATCTATTAAATCCGCTTTACTCAGCTCCATCGTCCTCAATCTTCGTTGATGCAGACCATAAGCGATCGATCCACCTATGCCCCTGCGATTATTGTTCAGCACAGCTTTTGTCTCTATAAGTTCATCTGCCCTTTCCTTCATACTTTTTTTAATGGCTGAATCAACCGGAGCAAAAAATAACCGCATGGGCTCCACAGTCACAGCTGCAAGTCTGTCAGAAGAAATCTGTGGAGGTATGGAATTTACCGCTTCAATTTTAGGCGGACTTGATAGCGAACTATTCTTTACAATTATACTTTCGTTCTCATTATTTGCTTCAGCTACTGCTAGCTGCTTTACTTTATGGTCAAACGATTGAGCAATTGATTTAGAAATAATAGGCTGCTCACCTTCTGCAGTCGGTAAAGATTTTATTTCACTAGAGCTTTCTTCAGCGATGGCCTGGACAACTGCCGCAACACTTTCGGAAGGAATCAAATTGCTCATGCTTTTATCTTGCATTGCAGGTTCTTCCTTCTGAGGGAATGCTTCCCTCATTTGTACCAAATCATTTTTCAGTTGATCAGATTTATTGATCTTTGACTCTTTAATTTTATCGTTGCTAGATTTATGAGACAGAGTGAGTTCTTCTTTTCCTCCGTCATTCATTGATCTATGGCCATCCATATACTGAGCAGTCTTTATCTCTTCTTCAGTCAAGGAACTTTCAGAATTTACTACCGTATCTACAGCTGTTACTTGATTGTTTATGGATGAATCAGTATCCATAAATACATAAGATCCAATGGCTAAAAACCCAAGCAAAGCTAAGCCAGACCACCACATTAAAAATCTACGGTTTTTCTTCGGAGGGTTCCGGCGTTTATGCAAATCACCCCAAGCCTGGTTCAGATCCAAGCCAGAATCAAAATTATCAAAACGCTCATTCAATTTTTCCTTAAGCCAATCTTCTTTCATTGCTATTATTCTTATTTGCAATTTTCTCTTGCAATTTGTTTTTCAATATATTTTTTGCCCTTGAATACTGTGACCTAGAAGTCGAAGCAGTAATTCCTAAAGCGATGGCTATCTCTGCATGTTGCAAGCCCTCAAAAATGTATAGATTTAAAACCTCACGATAACCTTCTGGTAATTCTTGAATACTTGATAATAAAGACTCTGAAGAAATTTCATTAAAGGATTCTAAAATCAGAAAATCATCTGGTTCTGGAAGTTGATCTGGAAAGACTAAGGAAACTCCTCGCTTATTCTTTCGCAGCTTTTGTAATATGAGGTTGGTACAGATTCTATGCATCCAGCCATCAAACGAACCCTTTTCTGCATCATGCTTTTCTAGGACGTCAAAAAGCTTAATAAAACACTCTTGCATCAAGTCATAGGCTTCTTCTTTTTGCCTAACATATCTTCTGCAGATCGTAAAAATTTTATTGGCATACCGCTGAAAGAGTTCCCTCTCTGCAGCGGTGTTGCCGTTTTTACACTGTTCTATTAAGTCATTTATTTCCAATGCGAGTTTTATTTTTTTCATATGAGGTAAAATCCGACTATTGGAATATTGCTTTAATGATAAGTTTTATATCATTATAACTTTCATTATTAACGGAATCGACTGCCTTAGCGTCACACTCAATATGAAAGATTGATCCAGGAACACCCGTGTTTTCAATAACAGTAAAATTGTTCGGGATCTCAAATTGGAATTCTAATAAGGATTCTGGATTCCCTTGATCCATAACTTCAGGAACTCCAAAACTAATAGTCAACCAATTGTCAAAATCAGGTACTGAGGGAAATTTAACAGACAAAGTATAGATCACTGTTCCTGATTCTTGTACATGAACAAATCTCATATCATGACGCAAGTTACCACTATCCAATTCTACAATCTCAACAAAGGCAGGGGCACCTACAATCTCTACATCATTCAAGGTCATACTAAATTCCCCTCCAATATCATCGCAAACTCTTGTCTGGAATAGATCAAGATCAGAATCAAAATCAATGGTCCGTGGGTCAGTATTTTTAAGACTATTTAGGTCCACTGCTCTAAAAACTAATTCAGAATTAACACAGTCCGGTAAGATACTTGCAAATCGTCCTTGCTCATTGACAAAGATCAACTTAGATGTTTCCGCATATTGTATAGATACATATCCATTCGTCACTGGTTCAAAATCACAATCTACCAATTGTCCAGATAGCGTAAACCAATTTAAGACTTGTACATCAATAGCAATCTCATCCAAAACAACATCTTCCGTATACTCGCCTATCGCTTCAGAGTAAACAAGTTCACCACAGAGATTAAAAATCTCCAGCAACATTTCCTCGCCTTTTGGCACAAATCCTGCAAAGCTTCCGTCATCACTTACACTGACAACACCGATTGCTCCTGAAGAAAGAATGGTAATTTTTACTTTAAAATCCCATGAAGTTTCTCGAATCGGGGCAACACTACCTTCTAGATAAATAAAGTCTTCAGGAACATCACAATTCCACCAAGTAAAATGGCTGACTTCTCCTACATATTCTCCATCAATCAAAGTGGCCACCCCATCTTCCTTCCAGTAATTATCTTCAACATCAAAATACCAAAGTGGTATACTGCTTGGTGCAGCATTCAGAAATTCATCTGGGACTGGACTCGTTATTATGGCTGGATTAGATATTTGCAAGACATTGCCCTCAACATCCTGAAGCTCAACATTCAACATTCCGTAACTCTGTAGCACCTGTCTTTCGTTTTCTAAATTGACCGCCATTTGATTTCCAGGCATCATCTCTTCAAAGTCTCCTCGCAATGGATGCAAATAAAAAGCGTAGACTTCTACATCACCCTCGTAAGTTGTTCCATCCATATTTTTAAACCCTCCACTAAATTCAATTTTCCCTCCCTGATTGGTTTCAATTAATCCACCAGTTTCAGAAGATATCATCCCAGACAATTGTCTTTCTATCAGACTTACTGTTGTATTTATGTTTTCATCAGAAAAGGTTTGCAACACCTTGTAAGCATCGAAAAACCCATCTTTGCTAACCGTTAGCCCAGCATGTCGACTACTGACTGCGCCAGACAGAGAGAAGGCTCCATTTATATCGGTGTATGCAGAAAATCCTCCCCATTCAACCAAGGCATCAGGGACAGGTTCGTATCTCGCATCAAGCACCACTCCATTTACTTGCGCTTCCGCAAATGTTATATGCTCTATCTCCGGACCAGACGTTGACATCGTATCAACGTATCCATCTTTTCTACAACTAGAAATTAGCGTCAGAAAAATTAGAGCAATTGTATAATATGTTATTTTTTGCATTTATCTAAAATTAAGCGTTCATTTGAAAAGAATGGCATGCCTTACACTCTTAACTACGCTATATTTTTAGGAACGCTGCATCAGTGGAGAAATTAGATATAAATATTTGGCAGAAGCATAGGAGCGCTTGCGCAAATGAAGAAGTTCAATTAAAATTCATGACACCTTGGATTGTAAAACCTCTACTATGAATGTAAGCGGTCTATATATAATGACCCATCACTTAGATCTATGCCATCAGATCAAGTACATTAATAAATAGCGTGGACATGACTCATTCCCAAGACTAGAGACAAAGGTAAATACATCACAAATCAAAATACCCAGCTACCCTACTACAAAAAGAAAGGCCAAAATTCTGGCATCCGAAAGATGAATCGATAAGTCACCATTAGTAACATTAGCAATTTCCAAAAATCAAAAGACATGGATTCCATAAGTCTTCATTTAGATAAATTAAGAATAAAATATAAAAATAAAATCGATCATTAAGGTCTTATACCTAGTAGTATGCTTTGCAAGGTACTGAATTATGCATAGATATGCTACCATAGGCCTAAATTTTTTACATCAAATTAAGCTTGGTTGGTCGATTTCTGAACACTTGTATCCTGACAGAATTTAAGTTTCAACGAGTACCTTCTTAGCATAAGTAGTGTTAAAATCGGCTATTGTACTTCGTTACTTCAATTATAATCTTAACTTCCTTACAAAGGAAGTCGCATTAAATGAAGATCCAACTTATAATTATTACAATGGCGCTTTCAGGATACCTTAGTAGTCAGGTGTCCTTGAATTTTCAAACCAATCAAGGCATTGAAACCTCCTACACAAATAGAATCGTAGCTTTTGAAGATGGATATTTTTTAATTGAATCTACCTACCCTTATCCAAACCCAGGAACGAAAGATTTATTACTCAGTCGATACAATCATTGTCACGAAGAAATTTGGTCTAAAAAATATCAATCTAATACAGATTTAACCATTGATGATGCTTTAATCAATGATGATCAATTAGTCATCTTAGCAGGTTCAGGCATGAAATATCCTATCATCATTTTTTTAGATCTTGATGGTAACATTCAACAATGTTACGATTACCAATATAGTACTTTTGACAACCATCATAATCTAGCATGCTACAATGACAGCTATCACTTTTTTGGGCCCTCAGACGGGGCTTCTCATTATGTAATAAATTCCTCTGGAGAAATACTTTATGCCAACAATCTAACAACGAGTTTATCAACAGCGCAACTCAGCTCAAATATAAAATTTGGATCTACCATCCTATCAAATGGATTGGTGATTCGAAGATACGGTAATATACTTGCTGGCATTGACTCCAACCAAGAAGTCCAATGGGCTAAACAAATATCTACACCCAATCGTCTTGTCTATTTTAGTGAGCGGAAACCAACGGAGGTAAATAATGGATTTGTGCTATTGGGTAAAACAGAGGCCACTACTCTTTTCAAGATTGACTATGATGGAAATCTCGTTTGGACTATTTCAGAAATGGATATCGAGTCAAGCACCTGTGAAGTTAAATATCAAGCAGGTGTCATTCACATCGTCAGCCATACGAAAAGTCTAGAAGAAAAAAGATTGGCTTATATCACGGTTGACGAAAATACTGGCACAATGTTATCAAGCCAATACTTTGAGTTTGAGCAATTTAATGATATACTTTTTCCATGTCTTGAGCTTAGCACTCAAGGAGACGTACTATTATCTGGAAGTATACAAATAAGTTTTAGTGATGGTGAGTGGGAGGATATATTTTTGATAAATCTCCATCTTTCTAGTTGCCACGTAGTTTTTGAATTAACCCCGCTTGGAGAAAGTGAAATATTATTTATAGATGTAACTCAAGCAATTGGAGTTGAAGCCATTGAAGTGACAGTTTCAGAACACAATATAAGTGTATCTGATTATCCATCCATTTTTGCAAATCAATGTGAAGCAGTGGATGAAATTTATGTCACAGAAATCCTTAATTGCGACAACAAAGAATATGTTTTTGACAACCAGTGGCCCGGCTCAAGCTATCTCTGGTCTGATGGATCGACCGATTCCATAAGAACCTTTGCATCTCCTCAAACCATAACTGCTCTCGTCAGTAATTGCTTGATGAAAAATCAATTTATCTTGACCATTGAACAAGAGGAAGAAGAATGCTCCTGTGAGATTTACCTCCCAAACATTATAAACACAAATTCAGAATGACAAATAAATAAAAATTTTACAGTTCAAAGTACTTGTACCTTCGAAGTATTCGAACTTGAAATTTATGATAGATGGGGAAGCAAAATATATACAAGTACTGCCTCTGCCGAATCATGGAATGGCAAGCTAAATGGTCGAGATGCATTGCAAGGAGTTTACGTTTATCAGCTTAAATACTCTACAGATTTAAGTGAAGACCTCAAATATTCCCACGGTACAATAACTGTAGCACACTAAGTACAAGGTCATTGATTTAGGAACCCCGCTAAACCTTCAAAGCTAGAGTCTCTCCAATTGAATTTCCATCCAATCATCGCCGCCACAATCTGTATCCAATTGCATATCGCCCGCAAAGAAAAATACGTTTAAGGTAATGTCATTGTCATCACAAAAGAAAAAGACATCATTCTCTAAATCTATGCTCAAACTGGGGTCAGCTTCGTCTCCACTCCAATCGCCAACTACTATAAAAAACTCATTGCCTTCAAACCAGGAGACCTCTACACCCAAGTTACTATCAAAAATGAAGCGCATATCATCGATGACACCATTCTCAGATAAATTATTACCAGAAAATACATAATCATCAACGACCCACTCACCGATTATGTCTTGTTCTAAATCATTCAACAAATCATCCTCACAAGAGCTAAGGGTTAATAATGAAAGGCTGGCGCAGAAAACTAATAGATAATGGAAATTTTTCATATTGTTGCTTTATGCTAAGATGGTACAACAACATGAATAGTTTAAATAGAAAAACCTTTTTAACCTAGAATTAAAATACCTTAAGAAAAGATTTAGATATAGCAGCAAAAACTGTGTATTTATAGGGTGTCTTTTAAAATAATCTTCATGGATTCGAATAATTCATCCTGATACTTTTCCGCCTGCGATATCCTCCAAGTCTTACATCTATAATCAAAGATTTCTTCTAAATCTTTTTCAGCCTTAGGAAACAATAATAACTCAAGCATCAATCTTATATTTCTTCTGCATTCTTGACTTAAAATTTTAATTATCAAATACTTTTGGCTTTCCGCTTCCTTCTTCTGCAACTAAGGCCTTATTTATTGCCCGAATTTTATCCACCTCGATTTCAAGGAGCCTCAAGCCACTTCTTAAGAATTCACTTGCTGATGAATAACGACCTGATTAAATTTCATCTTGCACAAATTTATCAAAATGATCACCAAGAATTATCGATGTATTTTTAGACATTCAATGTAGATTTAAATAACACTTTGCCATATCCTGGTATAAGTTGCCATGCTATTTGAGTAAAGGATTATGATTCTATAATGTCACACAATTCCAATCCCGACCTTATATACATATCATATTGTGTTTAGGTTGTATGATGAGTTGAACAAGATTTCTAATGGAGGCAAATCTTTAAGGCTCTGTTTAAACAAAAAAAAGGAGGATGGCGTAAAGACGTATCCTCTTTTTTTAATTTTTATAAACGCTACATTAGTGATTGATAAACTTCGGTCAATTGACTGCTTAATTTCTCTGGATTAAATTTTTTAAGATGTGCCGGAAAGTTTTGGAAGAGGGCATTCCTGAATTCAGACCTGGTCATTTGAATCATTGCCGCTGCAATTTCTTTGGGTTTATGCGGGTCAACTAAAACTGCCGCATCCCCACCAGCCTCTTTCAGTGATGATTGATTGGAGGTGATCACGGGGCAACCGCTATACAAGGCCTCGATTACAGGAATTCCAAAGCCTTCAAAAATCGAAGGATAAATTGTTGCTATGGCTGTATCGTAAAGTTCACGCAAAGCTTCTTTACCTAGATAACCTTTCCACTCTACTGACTCGTCCAATCCATTCTTACTTGCATATTTGCGACAGCGCTGATAATAATCTCCGCCTTCTCCAACAACTATTAATTTTTTTCTACCCTCTTCAGGTATCAAGCACATTGCCTCAAGAATTCTCAATAAATTTTTCCGCTCAATCACTGAACCTACCGAAAGAAAAAATGTTTCCAAGGAATGGTTTTGAGTCTGAATATTGTTGACAAAAGAATCATTACAACTCTGATAGATCAATTGACATTTGCCTTGAGCACCATTATAATAAGTCTCTAAATCTCTAGTCGTCTGTTCACTAATCGAAATTATCTTAGAAGATTCGGTGATGGCCCGCTGTGTTTTATAACGATAGATCCGACGATCAATAAATCCGTATTGCGCTGGATAACGTTCGTAGATCACATCATGAATTGTCACCACTGAAGCCAGGTCAAGTTGGTCAATTCCAAAGGGAAGTTCATTACTCAAGCCATGAAAAAGATCAATTTGATATTCTTGTAAGTGTTTCTTTATCCCGAAGGTTCTCCACAGGGCACCACCTGATTTTGGGGTAATAATTTCAATGGAATCATGTTCAAAAAAGAACGCTGTTTCTGAATTCTTAGGAGCGCTCGGCGAATAAAGAACATATTCATGCATCGGATGATAGCGACATAGATTTTTAACCAGAGTTCGGCTGTAGTTTCCGAGTCCCGTGTTGTTTAAAAATAATCTCTTTGCATCAAAACCTATACGCATACCGCAAAGCTAAAAATAAAAAGGAGAGCATTCTCGGTTGAAAACACTCTCTCAGGTCGGTTTGGAATAGGGGTATATTATTATGCTTCTTGCACGGCCGACTGATACTGTCCGATCACCTTCTGTTGAATGTCTGGTGTGCAAGAATTATATTCACTAAATTCTCTGGTAAACTTGGCTCGCCCCTGCGTAATTGACCGTAGGGTTGAAGAATACTGATACAACTCAGACAATGGAACCTTGGCCTTAATCTTCTGATAGTGACCATCTGAATCCATGCCCGATATAATTGCACGTCTCGTTTGCAGATCACCCATCACATCACCCATCACGTTATCTGAACACAACACTTCGAGATCATACACTGGCTCCATCAATTGAGGAGCAGATTTGGCAAAGGCATTTCTGAAGGCTTGAGAAGCTGCAATCATGAATGCCATATCGTTGGAATCTACGGCGTGCATCTTACCGTCGTATATGCTTACCCGAATGTTCTGACAATGGCTTCCAGTCAACGGTCCTTCCTCCATCTGCTGCATGATTCCTTTTTTAATGGCATTGATGTATTTACTATCAATGGATCCTCCGACAATACACCACTGAAAAATCATGCGACCACCCCAAGGTAATTCTTCTTCCGAGGCTGATCGCACGGATAAATCATCCGTAGGCGGCATGCCCTGATAATATGGTTCTATCCGCATATGTACTTCACCAAATTGACCGGCACCACCAGATTGCTTTTTGTGACGGTAGCTTTCATTGGCAGAGCGAGTGATGGTCTCCCGATATGGAATTTTCGGTCGCTCAAATTCCATTACGACATTATTCACTTTTTCGATACGATATTTAATAAGATCTAAATGCAGCTGGCCCTGACCATGTAGTATGGTCTGCTTCAAACTTGCCGATTGCTCAATGATTAAAGTCGGATCTTCTTCTTCAATTTGATGTAGCGCTTTCATTAATTTTTCCATTTCATTTTTAGAACCTGGCTTGACAGCAGCACGGATTCTAGGAGATGGAAATTCTATTGGCTCTATTTCGATATCAGATCCTTTTTCTCGGAGTGTATCGTTGGTATGTGAATTTTTCAATTTTGTGGTAACACCGATGTCTCCAGCAATGAGCTGATCTACTTGCTTTCGATTTTTGCCTTCAGCAACAAAAATCTGATTGAATCGCTCAACATTGCTATTCTTATGATTGGTCAGATCAAGACCTGAATCGAGGGTCCCAGAATAAACTTTAAAGTAGGAGACCATCCCTACCTGTGGTTCTGATAATGTTTTGTAAATAAAGAGTGAAGGTGAGGCAGAAGCATCGCAGACGAGTTCAGCTCCTTTGGTTGTCATGGCAGGATCTCGGTCCGCCGGACTAGGGGCGATGTCTTTGATAAATCCCATAATTCTCCCGGAGCCCATATTAGAAGTGGAGCTGCAGCAGAAGACGGGATACAATTCGCCATTGGCTAATGCGAGTGTTAACCCTTTGGCGAGTTCCTCCTCTGAAAGCGAACCTTCATCGAAGAATTTCTCCATGAGTGCTTCATCATTTTCAGCGGCCGCTTCTACGAGTGCATTGTGCATTTCTTGAGCACGCCCCATCTGATCTTCTGGAATATCTTGTTTTTCTGGTTTGCCTCCTCCCTCATTAAAAACATACATGGTCATTCTGAGGGCATCAATAATGGCATTAAATCCATTGCCTGGGTTCATTGGATATTGCACTGGAAGCACTTTGTTTCCAAATCGGTTTATGGCTTGTTCGAGCGTCGCTTCAAAATCTGATTTTTCGTGATCGCATTGATTGGCGATAAATATGGTGGGGGTATTAAATTTTTGGGCATTCTCCCAGAGTATCTCTGTTCCTACTTCCACTCCACTAGCAGTATTAAGAATCATTAAGGCAGTATCCGCAACTTTAAGAGAGGAAATTACTTCCCCGACGAAATCATCCGATCCTGGGGTATCTATAATATTAATCTTTGAGTCCCTCCAATTGGCGTGCATCAGGGTTGAGAAAATTGAATTCCCTCTTTCTTGTTCAATGTTGGTAAAGTCCGAAACAGTAGATTTGTTTTCAACAGAACCCATCCTGGTGATGGCGCCTGATTCAAACAACATCGTCTCTGCGAAACTGGTTTTACCGCAGCCGGAGTGTCCGAGGAGGACCACATTCCTAATATCTTTTGTTGTTAAAGCCATGTGCTAATGTTTTAAAGTTAGTAAGTGTAGATTTTATTAAGTTAGCCAATAATTTACATTTGGCGCAATTAATAATACTTAAATATTAATTTGTTCCATAACCCTATATTCCATTTAAAATTTGCTATATGTTGACATCAACAATATCAATGAATTATGCATTAAACATAATTTAGATATGTTTACCTGTCAAAAAAGAGTAGGTAATTTATAAATCAAGGAGTTCTAGATGGTAGCTCATTTCATCACTTTGGAAAGCTTTGAATTAGGTTTTAAAACTCATACCAATTTCAAAAATTTCAAATAATTTGACTTTGGAATGTGAAAGAGATGATTTTAGTTAAGGATTAAAACTAAAGCTAATTTTACGTGGTTGTTAAACAAAATTTCTCTTCTGGGTTGTAAAAATTCTTTCTCAATTTCTGAATATGTTTTCTTTTTAAGTGCCAAATTCCAGAAAATTCTTGAATATTATTATTAGCTTCAAGTATTGATTTTTGAATTATTCTTTATTACTACAAAAGTGTAGCACTGGTTAATTACAAAATTGGTACTCCAAATAACAATCAATTCACTTGAACACTTCCTCCTCGAGTTTATGATGTCTTGGCTTTGCCATGCATTTTTCACACCTCTAGTAAGAAGGTTCATTGAAAGTAGATTTTTTCAATTAGGAGTCGCCAGACTTAAAACAACCTTACCATTCTCATTTTCAATTACCATTAAAATAGATAAGGCTATTTGCTTCAAACTCTTGTGCTCGAATCAAATGTGATTAAAGATCAATTATTTATAGAAAAATTTTTTATCAACAAAATTTAATATTATGGAAGAAGGATTCATAGGAGAAATCCGGATGTTTGCAGGAAACTTTGCTCCAAGGGACTGGGCTTTCTGTGATGGCCAGTTAATGGAAATCAGTAAAAATGAGGAATTGTATTCTATTCTGGCCACCACATACGGCGGAGACGGACGCACAACTTATGGCTTACCAGATTTAAGGGGTAGAGTTGCGCTCCAACCAGGTTCAGGCCCAGATTTACATCCTAGAACTCTAGGTCAAAAGTCAGGAGCTGCAGAGACCACTATTTTACCCCAACATTTACCACCACACACCCACGACAACCCAATTCAGGTGGCGGATGGGAAAGGAGATTCATTTGGGGCTGCAGGTAATTTCTTTGCTTCTAAGGCCGTAGACAGTGACAATACCGACACTATTGAAATGTACACCACTGCAGCCTCTGCAACCTTCAACAATGGCGCTAATTTAAATGGTCTTGAACTTCAAAATTCTGGAAATTCACAACCATTTAACAACATGCCCCCATATATAGTGGTAAACTACATCATTTGCCTTATTGGATATTATCCTTCTAGGTCTTAATTCTCAACTATAATTATTAAACAAAAAAGTAAAAATTATTATGGAAGGATATATAGGAGAAATCCGTTTATTCAGTGGCAATTTTGCACCAAGAAACTGGGCGTTTTGTGAAGGTCAATTAATAGATATTCCTTCAAACGAAGCCATGTTTTCAGTTTTAGGTACACAATTTGGAGGAGATGGTCGCAGGACCTTTGGCCTACCAGACACAAGAGGTAGGGTTGCCGTACATGATGGAGCTGGACCCGGTCTCCCCACCTATGCCATAGGGGCTAGAGGAGGATCGGAGACAAATGTCCTCAGCAGTCACAACCTACCAGCTCACACACATGATGGAACAGTTAAAGTAGCGGATGGTAAAGGTGACTCATTTGGTGCTTCTGGGAATTACATCGCTCAGAAAGCGGTCGATGTCGACGCAAACCCAAACACAACGGTAGAAGCTTACACAACCGCTGCAAATGCCCAATTCACTAAAGGAAACACTGTGAATACAGGAATATCATCAAGCACAGGAGGAGGTCAGCCGATCAACAACTTACCTCCTTATCTTGGACTGAGATTTATCATTTGTTTAAGAGGAAGATTTCCAGCAAGATCATAAGACCGTGTATATAATGACAATTTTAAATTAACTAATCATTAAAATAATATAATATGGATGCCGCAATAGGAGAAATCCGAATGTTCGCTGGGAATTTTGCACCAAGGGGCTGGGCTCTTTGCCAAGGCGCACTACTTCCTATAAGTAAGAGTTCAGCTTTATTTTCAATTTTAGGTACGCAGTATGGAGGGGATGGTAAAACAACTTTTGCTCTACCTGATCTAAGAGGAAGAATGCCCGTAGGCTCAGGATTAGGACCTGGCCTTACCGATAAAAAACAAGGTGAAAAAGGAGGCACAGAAACCTACAAATTAACGGTAGATCAAATGCCGGCGCATACACATGCATCTGCTTTAAAGGTTGCGGATGGCAAAGGTGATTCTTTTGGCGCCAATGGAAATTATCTAGCTTCAAAAGCTGTAGATGTAGATAAAACCCCTCAGACTACTGTGGAAGTTTACAAGACTGCGGCTGGAGCAACTTTTGCCAATGGAGCAACCCTTGCAGGGGTGACCACAGGCAACACAGGAACAGGAGAAGCGATATTGAATGAATCACCCTTTACAGGTATAAATTATATCATCTGCATGGAGGGAATATTCCCAATTAGAAGCTAAATGAATAAAGAGGCTGGCTCTTAAAGAGCACAGCCTCTTTTTTTAATCTATCAAAGAAAACGCTCACCTTTTTTCAACTGAGCCATTTTTGTAAATTTAAGACCAGTCATAATTCCTTCTCCACTCTGCACAATATCAATCGAGATTAGTTTGCCATCTTTCGTACTCACCACTACCCCATTTTCATCCCCAATGTCTACAAGCGTTCCAGCTTTAGCATCAGTCGAATCATTGACTAGACTGACCTGAAGGATCTGCAAGGGCTGATTTCTAAGATCTGTAATAGCACCACCGTAACTAGAATTGCATGCATTTACAAGAGAGAGAATTTCTGCCCCGCTTTGATTTTTCCAGTCAATCGTAAGGTCTTTTGCCTCGGGTCTTTTTGTAAACTTTTCTTCAGCCATAGACTGTGCTTGGCTTGGGATAATTTTTAGAGAATTATAAACCTGAAGCATATTACTCACTAGGTGAACGGCCATCATTCCCGATTCACTCATAAATCGGCTGTGGGTCATTGAATCTGTGATAGGAAATTGACCAGAAGAAATGACAGGACCAGTATCATAATTTTTATCCATCTGATGTAGTGTCAGAGTCCCCTCCGTTTCTCTATTTTTAATTTGCCAAAACACAGGATCTGGACCTCGATATTTAGGGAGAGGACCTGGATGAAAATTTACAAAACCTAAGGATGGCATACTTAACAATGAAGCAGGAATTTTATGCTTGAATGTCATCACAAAAACAAGCGTTGGCCTCTCACGTTTAAGCAGCTGCTTCATTTTTTGCTCCCAATTATCCGATGATAATTTATGCAATAATTTCGTGCCTCCAGTTACGGATTTAATTTTATTGATCAGGTCAATCTTATGAGCTCCGCATGCTACACCTGCTAGTAATTTTGCTTGCCTTAAAGCCTGGACCATTGGAAGACAAAAAGTATGATTGGAAAGAAGTAAGATCTTCATTGATTTAAACGCTAATGATAAGTTATCCAAGTTAGCTAATTATTAAATTTCTTATTCCTGTTTGCACCAATAAATAAGTATCTTATACTTGAATGGTTTTTATTGAATTTTAAAATCCAATTAAGGATTAAAATATTGTTTTCAATAGACAACGAAGGAGACTAATGCTGAGAAATAATGTTAAGGATCCATTCAAATATGCGATTAACTAAATTTTTTGCCCAACCTTTAGAGGAACGCCCACGGTAAATAATTAAACCTCTTGGCTTTGATTGCAAAAAAAATTGCTTTCGTTTTATTATTGGTAGCCGTTTCACAGCAGCTAAAAGGCCAAGCAACAGGTTTAATTCTCTATAATGCTAGTTGGGGAACTGATGGGGCATTCCATTGTGTAATTGATGTTGCTGATGTTGATTTTGATTACTGTGCAGTCCCAGGAGGCGTAAACACAACCCTATCGATCAATCCATGTTTCCAACTTAATTATGACGTCATATTAGTTAATACCACCTATCTAGACGTTGACTCATCAATGGCGCAGCTTATGGTCGATTATATCCTTGCTGGCGGCAATTTATATTTTCAACATAATTGCACATCTCTTCCCTCGTCCATACCCAATATCGATAGCACAATGGCTCTGCTTCTTACGGCCATTGGCCAAGAGTCAGTTACAGTGACCTGTAATAACATAGATGCCATTGGATCAGCAGCAGAAATTACAAGTAATTACGAGATATTTTGTCCAGAGGTTTATGGAAATATAGATTATCAAGATGGTGGAATTTTGGTTGGACCAGGTCTCGCTGACAGTTACGCTGTATCAAATGTCCTCGGTGTTTTCGCAGCGTTTTGGCATACTGGATATGGAGGTATTTTAGGAATCGGCTCTGAATATTACTCAAGTGGAAATGTTGGCTTTGGGGCTAATTTAGATTGTCTGACTGATTCTGGAAGCATCATTTGGGGTTTTATGGACCCAGAGGATCCTAGCTGTCTAGGCTGTGATGAATACCCTAGTGGCTGTGATGATGGAGACTGCATGAATGGCATAGAATATTGGGATCAAGATAGCTGCGATTGCGTAACAATTGTCATAGATGATCCTGGCTGCGATGATGGTGACTGTAGAAACGGTCTCGAATTCTGGAATGGATGTGCTTGTGAAACGATCCTATCTGTCAACGGATGTACTGTAGTTTCAGCTGAGAATTACAACCCAGACGCTGATTGTGAAGACGGCACCTGTATATTCAATAATTACATTTACATCCCTAATATTTTCTCTCCTACTGATCCTAATACACAAAATTCGCATTTTCAGATTCAAGGAAATAATGTGCGAGAGATTCAATGGAGCATATACGATCGATGGGGCAATCTTGTTTTTGAAGGAAGAGACCTTAATGATACTTGGGATGGTTTTTTCAATGGCCAGCTAGTGGCCCAAGGCGTCTACATTTACCTCGGCACATTGAGTTTCTTAAATGGACAAGAGCAAGACTTCAAAGGGAGTATAACTTTTGTGGAATAAAAAAGAAGTTAAGTAAATCGTTCAGAACTTCTTCTCAACAAAATCATTACAATTGACAGCATGTAGCTCAAGGAGTATATGTTTACTTCGGAAAATTTATTTTTCAGAACGGAGAAGAAAGAATATTTAAAGGAAGCATTACATTATTGAATAAACGAAGTTATCGCAACCTTCACTTTCATGTCATGTAATATCTTTGTTTTTCTTCTGAAATTTTAGATAATATATCCTCAACGTTTTCTTTCAATTCTGGTGGAATCTTCAAAGAGCTTTGAATCGAGGCATTTTCCAATTGATTGACAACATATTGCAGAGGCTTAAATTTCTCTCTTAATACCTCATTTTCATTAAAAAGTTTTACAGCAAGGTTTAGTTGACCATGTATTAGCAAGTGAACCAAGTACCCACTTGACAATTTATTAATTTCTTCTACTGAAGTAAGTTTTGTAAAAATAGATTTAAACAATTCCAACTTACCTAAAAACAAATAGCAAACAGAAAGTAATTCTCTATTCACATGCTCTAATCCTTTCTGTTCCACTAACAAAATTTGACATATACTATCTTTATTGCCCTTCATATAGTGCAGTGAAACTAATTCTTCAAATGTTTCAAGATTTCCTTGGTCAATGTGCAACCTAAAATATTTCTCCGCTTCTTCATACCTCTTCTGCTCTTCATACAACACAGCTAAATTAAACAAAGCCTTAATATTACCTTCATCAATTGCTAGCAAGTAATATTTCTCCGATAACTCAAAATTCCCTAAGTGGTCATACGCCAGCCCTAAACCAAAATTTTTTTGCTTATACTCTACACCTGTGATTTCCAAAAGATCAATGGCCTTATCATATTCAGACTTATCAAATGCCTGCACAATCTCATCATCAATGTCACCAAAATAAGTGGCTGCATAACCAATTTCTCTTTCTGAAATATTCAACCTACTTCTCAGCTTAGAGTAAAGGGAAAGTTTATTCTCTCTATGTAAGCTACTTGAATTAAGTAAGGCATGAGACAATGGAATTAAGCTGTCAGATTTATCCTTATTATCTCCAATTTCTCCAGTAAATTCACGACAGAGTTGATTCAGTTCTTGCTGATCATACCAGGCCTCCAAGAATTCGGTGAGATACTTTGCTTCTAATTTTTGCTGGGGACCGCCCTGGGTCATAACCAACCAAAGATTAAAAAACCGCTCTTCGATGCGATAATATAAATCTTTTGTTTCTCCTTTTATCTTTTCAACATAGTGCAACTTTGATAGTTGATTAAGTAATGATGAAATGACCTTACCATCCATTTTACATTTTGGCACTAAATCTTTTATTCTTGTGGCCTCCCAAAAATAAGACAACTCTGTGATCACTTTATTCTGTGCCGGCGATAAAGTGCCTAATCGCTCTTGATAAATAGGTGTTGCTTTATCAACAATCACTTGAAGGTAATCGTAGCCTTTTAAGTCTGGTCTTTTTAGCAGCATGTCTACAAAAATGAGCATGGAGCGTGGTGTGCCATCCGTCAACATTCGGATACTTTGGAGTTTCCCCGGCTGCTTAATTATAAGTTCCTGCAGCTCCGGCAGATTTTTAATCTCACTCCATCTTGCAAGAAGAATTTTAATTTCACCTAAAGACAATGGATCCAGATGCCTAATGGTAAAATATTCATAAAACGGATTTTTATACTTCCAGAATTGCTCTGACATATAAGTACTCCCTCCGATGATTCTAATGTCCAGGAAATTTATGAGCAGCTCTCGGAAGAGGGCACTGTCTTCCCCGATATTTTTAAAGATTCTATCAATATTATCTACCAGAAGAATTAATCGTTTTTTGTTCTTTGATCTTATCGCAGATATGATCTGACCGTGTAGTTCTTTCGTGTAAGATTTTAAGTCGTCGCGATAATCTCTAAAATCTATTTCTTCAATGTTATAGCCTTTGGTATTCAGATCACGTATAACATTATCCCAGAGATCATACAATTTATAAATTCCAGATTGCTCTTCTCCAAGGTTTACAAATTCATACTCCTCTTTAAATATTTCATTGGTAGAAAGCTCGGCTTCAATTCTCCGTAATAAAGTTGATTTACCGCTTCCCCGCCTTCCCACAAAAACATAATGTTGAAAGGAAGAGTCCTTATCTGTGTTTTTAAAATCTGAGATAACCTTATTGAAATCATCTTGGCGTACCACAAAATTCCTTATGACTTCGTCATAGGATTGATTGGCTGCTTGGTAGTGTATTAAATCTTGGACCATGTTATGTTGTTCTTATCGGATCTCTCTTACTCCACCAATCTCTTAGCAAAGGTGAATTAAAATAAAATCGTCCACCGTCTTCTGTCAAATAACCATCTGCGACCAAAATGTCATCGACATCAATCTTGTATGTTTCTTCAGTACCATGTAAAACAGATAGATTGTAGATTTCTTGAATAGAAATGCCGGATGGATTTGCCGCATTCGACATAACTTCTCTTAAATACAGGTGTTTTTTGGGGAAGTATTTTTTGAGCCGATCAAACCAATCTGTAAAATGATCGTGCTTATCCAACAGATTAATATATGCTTGGTCAACGTCTTCAAGTGTCAACTTCGGCCTATTAGCTCTCATGAGAATGTCATCACATTCTGCCAACAAAATTTGAAGATAATAAGGAATTAGATGTACCACCTTGTCTTTAATATAATCTGCTTCGTTTTGAGTCAACTCCATGCTTGCTCCATCTGTCAAATGATCTAAAAAATCATACAACTCATTCAACTCGAGAGGCTTTAGATATATTCGATGGAGATCGTTTACCTTATCGATTCTTCCACTAAGTTTTTTTACCACATGATTTAATCCTATTGAACCCAAAAGAACCAGCACAAAGTTGTTTTTAAACTTTCGCTCACTTCTAAGCCTACGCAGATCATCAAGCAAATTTTCTGCTTCTATGCTTCCATGGTTTTTTGCAATTTTAGCAATCACATCCGGGAATTCATCTAAAAACAAAACCACCTTTTCATCCAACTTACTTAAGTCGGCCAACATTTTAAAAAACCTTTCTCTAAAGTCGACTTCTTTCGTATCGAATGTAGCACCTCCTTCAAAGGTAAGTGAAGTGAGCTTCCAGGTTTTCTTCCATTCCGCAATTAAATGCTTGGTTTTAGCTCCCTTTGATAGGGCTTTGGCAATCATTGAACACATTCGTTTGTAGAATTCATTGATGCTTGTATCTGATTCGATATCAGAGTATACGCAGACAAAAAACTTGTTCGGATTTCTCTCCATGAATTTTACGATGGATGACTTCCCCAACCTCCTTGGGGCCAATAATAGAATATGGCTTCCTTTATTTATTTCAATCCATAATTTATCCTCATAATACTTTCGACGAAAGTATTTTCTTCCTTCTGCTACCGGACCAGTTACTGAGTTCAAACCTTTCCATGACATAACAATGATTTTGTTGTCAAATATACATGACAACGATTTCATTGTCAAGTTTAATTGACAATAATTTTGTTGTCAAGTCAATATTTATTGATTTATTCCTTGAAAAATCGATTCTCCTGGTCAAAATAAGAGTAGAAAGCCCATAATCATGCTTCTGGGATGGAAGTTTTAATGGACAGCGTGTGACCCAAGGAGTTTATATTTACTTCGGAGAAGTTATTTTTCAGAACGGAGAAGAAAGAAATTTCAAAGAGAGATTTAATTTAATCCATAAAAAAAGGAGCGAATAAAATAGTTCAGAATTTCTTCTTAGCTAAATCATTCGCTCCCAGCACTTATGATTATTTTATCTTAATCTAACTTTATCATCTTTCTTACAAAAACTTCTTCATTTACTGTAAATCTGAAAATGTAAGGGCCTTCCGGCAAATGTCCCATATCCCATTGATAAGAATTACCTCCTTGTTTCAATTCAATACCAGTTTCCGTTGTAATTCGTTCGCCAGTATTCATATAAACATCTAGAGACATTTCTGCTGCTTCACTTGCGATAATATCCAAGTTAATTGTGCTCCTAAAAGGAACCGGGTAGAGGCCTGTTATAATAAATTCAGCCTCATCCAAAGCCATTGAATTATGTCCAAGAGAAACGTCCGCTACTTCCCTATCAAAGTATGCTTCAGCTGCTAATAATTTTTCATCAAACTCGATGGCAGAACTTAATTTGCCATCGCCTAAGGCTTTCAGTTGTAAACCAATCAACTTTCCTTTCGGAGATTGATTTCCAGTCTTGTTCCATGAAATCGGCAGCATTCCAGCCTCCAATTGTGTTTGATTAATATTATGAGCACCCAAAAGGGTCTCGTCAGAAGTAGTAATGGATTCTATTACCAGTAGCTTAGGATTTATGCTCAAGGCAAATTGGAATCCATCCAGGTTTTCATATTCATCAATATAAAATTCTAGCTTCACCGTCTCATTTCTCACAAAATCTCGATCTTCAAAATTCAGCAACAACATTTGATTGCTTCTTTGTTCTGAGTTATCTGCAATAGAAGAACTGGTCGCAGAGTGATTTATATCCCCGATTTTCACCGCTGTGAAATCTACATTTAAATCAGACTCAAAGCCGAAAATATAATGTGATTCATCAAACTTGAATGCCAAAGGATCTGTCGGATCAGGGAAGGTATATGCATCATCTACCATTCTCCAACTTGTATTAGACGGAAACTCGTCGAATACTCCTAGGATCAATTTACGCATCTGAATCAGATCGACTGCGGAGATGTTGTTTGATTTATTTACATCGGCGGCAATGTATTGGTATGGAGAATTAAAATCCTCAACACCAAGTATGTGTCGCTGTGTCAAAACAATATCTAAGGTTGTGACACCATTCCGATGATCCGTATCCTTATGGGCGAGCACATCATAGGTTCCGCCTAAGGACATATTCGGGAAGGCATAGCGTCCTTGCTCGTTGGTATAAATACCTACAAATTGACTACCCTCCAATTGCATATCAACGTCCTCTACTGGCTCATAATTAGGATTCCTTACTCGTCCTCTAATTTGTCCTCCAGTAAAGCTATTATCATCACAGATGGTCATCCAATCATTCTCAAAGAAGACAACAATCCGACAACTATCTACAAGCACACCATTAACGAAGAAAAAGATGCTGTCAGAAACATTACCCATGTTCATAATGGTAATGTCATCGCAGCCATAGGTCATCAAGGTATCTGTTATGTCTGAACTGTAGGCAATATCTATTTCAAGACGACTGCATCCATTGCTTGTTACCAATGGAATCCATATATCTGAGTCAAGCTCAATATCTCCGTCTGGTTCCAGCGTAAAAGGAAACTTCTCACAGAAGTAAGTGAAACATGGTTCCCCAATCACCACTACTTCAAAACTATCGATGGCTACATTTGCGCAAGCGTCAGTTGCGGTCACATAAACCATGGAGGTAGAATCAGAAGTACACCATTCAATAACTGCCGTCGTATTACCAGAAGCATCAAGCGGACTTGTACTAATCAAGCCAGGTGCATCAACAGTAAAAGTTATATCTCCTGAATCAGAACAATCGTCTGTAATATTTATCACATAATTCAAGGTCGTCGAACAAGTATTCGCTTCATCTGTTAAGTCGATCGTTGTGTCTGCTGGTAGATTAGCAATGGTAGGTGCAGAAATATCTTGAACAGTTATAATCTGCGTACAGTTAAATATTCCAGCAGGTGCTGTCTGACATTGATCGGTTATTGTAAATGTACGCTCAATGGTATAATCACATGTTCCACTAAGATCATTAACCATATCCGAGCTTGTAATCACAACATCCGAACAAGCAGCATTTGAAAGATCGATTATCGGTTGATCGTCTACCGTCTCATCACAACTGATGAATACATCTGCTGGACAAGTTATATCTGCTTGCGTCAATGGATTGCTCCCGAGTCCTATCGTTATTTCTTGAGAACAGCTCAATACATTTCCGTTAGTGTCTAAAAGCACCGTTCCATCAATATCTAGGAAGGTCCATGTACGTGTAATCATTCCAATGCCACAGTCATCAATATCAATATCTACTTCTTCTACCGCAGTAAATCTATGAAAACAATAATCTTTATTCGGAGTTAAATCAGGAGTTCCGTAGATAGATAAATCAGAAATATCATCCCCGCAATCAATGTTCATATCCTCAGGACATATACCAGCCGGAACAGCAGGAATATTTACTTCTACTGTGATTGTGGTCATGCATGTCGACGTATTTCCATCCTCATCCGTCGCTGTTAAGGTAACTACTACATCATTACCCAAGTTATTACAGCTAAGGCTCGCCACATCTGTTGATAAGGTCACGCTTCCAGTACAGCTGCCGCTAGAACTCATGAGTAGCACATTGGGATCGATAATGTACGTTCCATCTTCTCCTAGATCGATGGTCAAGTTTTCAAAACAGGTCGTCTCACTCATGTCAACTACTGTTACCGCAGCCGTACAACTTGAAGAATTTCCGGTAGCATCCGTTACAATAAGTATCGCTGTAAGATCCTGGCCGACATCGGCACAAGTGTACACTGTCATCGGACTTACAGTTAAACTAACTGGTCCACAAATACTTGAACTTCCATTATCTAGATCAGCAACATTTAAAACTGCTTCTCCATTTGCATCTAAGAATAAGGTGACATCTTGGGCTACACAGCTCGGCAATATATTATTAACGACTGTTACTGAAGCCGAACATACGGAAGTATTTCCTGAAGCGTCCGTAACTATTAAGTCAACACTTAAATCTTCATCCACATCGGCACAGGTATAAGTAACTGCAGGATTTACTTCAAAAGTTATAGGGCCACAAGCATCTGAACTACCATTGTCTAATTCTGAGATATCTATCATTGCCTCACCATTGGTATTCAAGGAAAGGGTTACATCTTGAGCAACGCACATCGGTGCTATGTCATCTACAATTGTAATTGAGGCAGAACATGAAGTACTATTCCCAGCATTATCAGTTACGATAAGATTGGCCATAAGGTCTTCACCTACATCTGCGCAAGTATAAGTCGTCACTGGGCTTAATGTTAAGGTAGCATTCCCGCAAGAATTCCCACTTCCATTATCTAATTGAGCGACGCTTAAAACTGCCTCGCCGTCTGTATCTAAACTGAGGGTAACATCCTGAGCCATACATATTGGCATAGTTTCATCAACTACAGTAACAGAAGCAGAGCAGACAGAACTGTTGCCTGATTCATCTGTCACTATGAGATCTACACTTAAGTTTTGGCCAACATTTTCGCAAGTATAAGTTAAGGAAGGATCGATGTTTAAAGATACAGCACCACAATTGCTTGAACTCCCATTATCTAGATCAGCGATATTAATCACGGCCTCACCATCAGCATCCAAGATCAAAGTCACATCTTGAGCCAAACAGCTTGGTTGGATGGTATTAACTACTGTCACAGAAGCGCCACAGACTGATGTATTCCCTGAGTCATCAGTTACTACAAGATCAACACTTAAGTTTTCGCCGACATCTGCACAGGTATAAGTTCTCGCAGGATCGGTTGACAAAGTAATAGTTCCGCAAGCATCTGAACTGCCATTGTCTAATTCTGATATATTAATAACTGCCTCGCCGTTCATATCCAAAGAAAGTGTAACATCTTGAGCAACACACATCGGTTCTATACCTTCTATAATTGTTACAGAGGCGGAACATGCAGAAGTATTACCTGCATTATCGGTTACAAGGAGCTGTACATTCAAGTCTTGTCCAACATCAGCACAGGTATATGTTGTCATTGGATTTAATTCTAAGGTAGCATTCCCACAAGAGTCTCCACTTCCAGTGTCTATCTGAGCAATACTTAATACTGCCTCACCATCGGCATCTAGACTAAGAGTTACATCTTGAACCATACATATCGGCATAATGTCATCTACTACTGTTACAGAGGCAGTGCAGACAGAGAAATTTCCATTTTCATCTGTTACTTTAAGTTCTACACTTAAATCTTGACCAACATCTGCACAGGTATAAACTATGTTTGGATTGATAGAGAAAGTAACGTTTCCGCAGGCATCTGAACTTTGGCCGGCTAATTCAATAATATCGATGATCGCTTGACCATCTGAATCCAAAGTTAGGACCACATCTTCTGCAAGACAGGTCGGTGAAATATCATCTATGACTGTTACATTAGTTACACCTGAGGCAGTCCTTCCACAATTATCAGTCACAACAAATGTTACACTTGTTGTTCCTAGCGGATAAGCTGCAAAGGCATCTGCTCCACCATCGGTAAAGCTATTCGTTATTTCTCCTGGTTCTATGACCGCGTTGGCACCAGAACTACATCCACCGACCATCGCAACAGCAAGCAGACTTACTTCTCTCGTACACCCAGCATTGGAAGCCGAAACTGTTAAGTCAGCTGGCACCGTAATGCTCGGTCCTATCTGATTGAATTGCAGTATCTCTTGAGTATAAGTCAGTGATATATCTTCGCATCCACAATTAGAAACTACAGACCAGCTGCGGATAATTCCAAGACAATCTGTGTTTGGTAATCCTACATTCACGTCCGTAAATGTTACTGTAAAGTCTGCACATGCACAGCTTGAAATTATCGGTGCCCCACCGATCACTGCTGGATCAACACTTCCTGTACACACATCCAAAGTGATGGTTGCAGGAGGAGCGATCACGCAATCAATAGGAGATTGAATCGGAGTATTTACACATTGGCAATTAACAGTATCATAGCTATCCATGGTTGAACAATCATTGTCGTCGCAAGTGTCGGCATCAATTGGAGTATTTTCACAACTACAAGTACTGGCATTGTAACTATCAATGGTATTACAATCATTGTCGTTACAATTTACCGGTGGTAAGGTTACATATTCACACTCACAGGTTGTCTGGTTAAAGCTATCCGCTGTTGCACAATTATTATCATCGCAATTAGGCAATTCAACAACCGTATACACGCATTGACAATTGGCCGCATCATAAAATTCTTCTGTTGTACAATCGTTGTCATTACATACCGGTGGAGGAATAACTACGTGTGTACATAGACAGGTTAATGGATCATATATATCCTGTGTGCTACAATCATTGTCATCGCAATCTATAACTATCGGCGTATTGGTACACTGACAGGTAATAGGATCATATTCATCAAGGGTTGCACAATTGGCATCATCACATATATCGCTCGATCCCACTTCTATACAGATAATATTGGATTCGCCGATCCAACTTGTACATCCTATTCTTCGAGCACATCGTCTGAAATAAGTGGTCTTGGTAAGGACTCCTGGATCATAGCTTGGGCCATTCGCTCCAATAACTGTATACCAAGGAGATCCATTTGATGATCCACTAAACACATTATGGGTACTTGCGATCCATAAATATTCTAAGCCACCACAACCACCCGAGGGTGCTGTGACACTCGTGATAGGATCTGGATCAAAAGCTCCACAACTTTCTTGATTACCAGTGATAAGTCCACCATAGGTTACATTATCGCAAGTGACTTCATGTACGCATTCACAATTTTCTGCATCAAAATAATCGTAAGTAGAACAATCATTATCATCACAATTCGGTGTGCTGATGACTGTATATTCACACTCGCAGGTCGTTGTATTGAAAACATCATTCGTAGTACAATCCCAGTCATTACAGACTTCAGTTGTTCCTACGGTAATACAGACAACATTGGATTCACCGATAAAGTCTGTACAAGTATTGGTTCGAGCACAACGCAAGAAACACATGACACCTGAGGCCATAAATGGTGGATCGTAGGTCAGTCCATTTTCATTTGGAATGATGCTCCAAGGACCATTTAAATTTCCATAATAAGGAACATTAATATTTGATTTAAGCCACATGTATTCAATGGCTCCACAGCCACCCATTGCTGGCTCTAAGCTTACAAGAGGTGAAGGATCAAAAGCACTGCAATTTCCCTGATCATATCCTATCCAACCGGCATTGGTAATGTTGTTACATTCTGGAACGTTCTCACATTCGCAGGTAGTGTAATTAAAATAATCTTCAGTACTGCAATCATAATCGTCGCAATCTACATCGGAGATCGGTTGATGCACACAGTTGCAGGTGATCGGATCTAGGTAATCGATGGTATAACAGAGGCCGTCATCACAGGCAGAGTCATCGATCGGTATGTTTTCACAACTACAGGTTATGGGGTTATAATTATCTATGGTCGCACAGTTGTTGTCATCACAATCCATGACTAGGATTGGATCACAGTCACAGGTAGCTGGATTATAAATTTCACAATTGGGATCACAGGTGGTAGGTCCTACAGGAATACCTGCACAAGGCACACAGATTTCCAAGCTACATGCATCTAGCGTTTCTATGTCATTGGTTGTACACGAATTTCCATCATCGCAGGCTTGATTTATGAGCACCTCACAACTAGAAACTGGTGTCCCGTTACAAGGCACACATACATCTCCTGAACAGGCATCAATAGAATATTGATCATTGACGGTACACGGATTGAAATCATCACAGGCCAAAAAGGTAAATATGGTACAATCCATGGTTCCTGATCCTGTACATGGAACACAGACGATTCCCGAACAAGCATCTACCAATTCTGTGTCATTAACCGTACATGGGTTATTATCGTTACACGATTGTGCAATGGTTGCTGCACAAACCACAGGAGCTGTACCAGTGACACAATTACAACCATCCCAAGTTTCTATACCATTGGCACAGATACCATCATCACAACCAGGGTCTGGTGGTGGAGTACCAGGCTGGCACATACATCCATCCCAGGTTTCTAAACCATTGGTACAATTTCCATCATCACATCCTGGATCTACAGGCGGTGTTCCGGGCTGGCAATCGCAGCCATCCCAAATTTCCAAACCGTTGGTACAGTCACCATCATCGCAACCGGGATCAACGGGTGGTGTTCCGGGCTGGCACTCGCAGCCATCCCAGGTTTCAACACCGTTGGTACAGTCACCATCATCGCAACCGGGGTCAGGAATAATGGAAACACCGGGCATAGTGATCGCTAGATTAGAAATACCAAAGGAGCAGGAGACTGGGGTGTCCGCACAAGTCAATGGGCAAAGATTGCCTGGTGCTCCCACTACGATGGTAATATTTTGAAGGCTAAGGGATTGTCCACAGACCCATGAAATAGATCCTAAGAACAATTCTTGAAGCCCAGATCCGCCTGGCGTTGCGCTTTGTGCCAGAATGGGACCATTACATTTGATAAAATCGCAGGTATTGGCTCCATCGGAGAGATCGGCAAAAAGACCGATGGCGGAATTATTTTCTGAAAGGTTATTTAATTCTACGTAGACATTGGCTGAAAGCATGTCACCAGCATTGCAGGGAACGCAGAGCAGTGGATCAGCTTCTAAGAATACGGATAAGATTTCTATTTCCACCGGACTACAGCTTGCAAGAGCAGGTGTACAGCTCGCGAGATCTGATTGGGACATTGGAAAAGGATCGGTGGGGCAGGATTGCGCTTTTGCATGCTGATAAACGGTAAGGTTCAAAGAAAACAAAAGGATTACAGGTAGTAACCCACGAAAGATTGTGTTCACGGACTTCATTATTCAAATTGGTTCAAAAAAAGGTTCTATCCCGTACACAGCAATCCGCCATCACGGGGGTAAATGGACACCTAAACCTTACCTAATGAATATGAGATCCGAAAAGGATCTTTCAAGTTGAATAAACAACAATAAGACAAAGTTCTATAAACAATACGTTTAGAAGGAAGAGATGCGGCGTATTAACGTTAAACCTTAACATTTAAGGTCCATTAATTTGCGAAAGCGCATAAAAAAAGGGAACAATTTTCATTGATCCCTTTTTAATCTTAACAGTTTTCAGGTTTAGAGTTTACGTATAATCGCTTTGATATCCGTTATCTCTTCATGACATTGAATTTCGAAAGCGTCTGAATAACCATCTTGTGAAATTACATCACTGTCATAGTCAGAATCAAACATACTTACGCCATCTTCCATCATGATAAATTCATAGCCTTCCGGCAACATGAATCTCACATAGTAAGTACCCGGAGGTACTGGCTTGAAGATATGTCCCATCCAATTGGGGACAAAACCTTCCATCATCATTTCGTGCGTTTCAGCGTCTATTAGTTGGACCATGTAATTTGAAAAAATCACATCTCCTTCATCCCAGTAGCCATTTTCTTCCCCTGGATAATCTAGATATACAGCCGGTTGGACCATCGTTGTATCTGTCACTACGGACTCAATACATTCATTATGATCGATCGGCTCTACATATTCTGGATTGCAAGCGATAAAAAATAAGGTAACAAGGGTAATAGCACTAATCAACAGTTTCCTAAACATAATTGTACTCTTTTCTCACCCATTCAAGACGCAATATTATTGCCTAAGTACTGGACTTGCGATATTAAGTATTACAAATGCCTAGTACTTTACATAAACGAGTCACAAATTCTTGAAAAAGTAGTTGATTTCAACTTGGGAGGTGGAAAAAGGGATAAATCCAGCCTCAGGTTATCTAATTCTATTTCGTCTTTTATAAAACGAGAAGAAAGAAACAATCGCGTCTCGACATATATTAAGAAATTTGTTAATCTTAAATGGGAAGAATACCAAAGCTTGTACCTGCTACTATTGATTGATTATAAGCTTCTGCTGTCTCACGCAGTGTTTCATTGACCGGTCTGTATGTGATTCCAAGCAATTCTTCAGATTTTCGGCCATCATAATTGGACTGCGCACTGAGGACTTGCAGTTGTTGACTTGGAAAGGGAATGTTGATATTTAAGCTTTCGCAAATGCGTGCAATCCTTACAGCGAGATTTAGGAGTTTGGGAGATAGTGGTTTTGATGGAATGGGAGCATTGATGTATTTGGCAAGGGTACTAAATAGTTCTTTGTATTTAAGATTGGCTCCGTTTAATAGAAATCTCTCATTTGCGCCAGCGCCTTCAAGTGCTAAAACAACTGCTTGTGCCACATCTCGAACATCTACAATTCCATTAGATCCGGTGGGAAAAAAGGCTCTACCCTTTTCAACCTGAGGTAAGATGGTCGGTGTACTCTTTTTCCAGAATCCTGCACCTATGACCAAAGAAGGATTAAAAATTACAGCCTCCAAACCTTCCGCCACCCCTCTCCACACTTCTAGTTCGCCTAGATATTTAGATTTTCCATAGTCAGAATTTAATCGGCTTTCTTTCCATGGTGTTTTTTCTGTAATCAAGGAGGATTCTTCGGCACGACCCATGGCAGCAATCGAACTGAAATGAATGACCTTTTTGACTTCAGCTCGGAGGCAGGCATTGATGAGGTCCGCGACAAGATGGGTGTTACATTCATAAAGTGCATCCCGTTTGGATTTTCTAAAATCGACAATAGCTGCTGTGTGAATAAGCACATCTACTTCCGGGAGGATTTCAGAAATCAGGTCTATGTCTTGCAGGCTTGCCGGTATCCATTGGATTTTGTCTTCGCAGCCATCCAACAATTCAAGGCGCGAAGATTCCCGCTTGATGGCCATTATGTTATGATAGCCATTCTTAAGCAGGGTCCGCACAATGTAGGAACCTATGAAGCCAGTGGCTCCAGTGATTAAAATTTTAGAATTTTTATTGAGGGTTACCGTAGGCTTGGCATTCTGCTAGGCCATTAATTTTGCCATGGTCTCTCCGATATCAGCGGGAGATTTGACAACATGGATTCCACATTCCGCCATGATTTTCATCTTAGCTTCCGCTGTATCTTCATCTCCACCGATGATTGCTCCGGCATGTCCCATGGTTCTACCCTTCGGTGCTGTCTGTCCTGCGATGAAACCTACGACTGGCTTTGTTCCATGTTCTTTCACCCATCTTGCGGCATCCGCTTCCATCGGACCACCGATTTCACCGATCATAATGATACCATCTGTGTCTGGGTCTTCCATCAACATTCTTACAGCATCCAGCGTTGTCGTTCCGATGATAGGATCACCACCGATACCGATGCAAGTGGATTGTCCCATTCCTGCTTTGGTTACTTGATCAACCGCCTCATAGGTCAAGGTACCAGAACGAGAAACGATACCGATTCTTCCAGGATTATGGATAAAGCCTGGCATGATTCCCACTTTTGCTTCACCTGGAGTCATAACTCCAGGGCAATTGGGACCAACCAATCTTACTTCTTTATCTTTTATAAAGTCATGGACTTTTACCATGTCTTGTACGGGGATTCCTTCTGTGATACAGACAATAACTTTGATGCCAGAAGCAGCTGCTTCCATGACTGCATCACCTGCAAATCTTGGGGGAACAAAAATGATGGATACATTGGCTCCTGTTTTGGCAACCGCCTCATCAACGGTATTGAAAACTGGTCTTTCTAGGTGCGTCATTCCTCCTTTACCTGGAGTAACTCCACCTACTACATTTGTACCATATTCTATCATTTGTCCTGCATGGAAAGTTCCTTCTGTTCCGGTAAATCCCTGCACTAATACTTTGGAGTCTTTATTGACCAATACGCTCATTTCAATCTTGGTTTTGTATAACTATAATTTCCTCGTTTTCTTTATGAAAAAGGAATTTTTCTCTGGCAAACTTTTCTTTATTGTTTTCGAGCTCTTCTTTATCCTTGAGAGCTACAACGAGTTGTTCTTCGTAATGTTTCTTGTCCTTTTCAAGTTTATGAATTGTCTTTGATAAGGAGTATTGAGTAATAAAACTCCTTGAATCAAAAAAGGACATCCAGACTAAAAAGGCAGCAAAGGCAATTGAATACTTATTGATTCTACTGAGCCTATTAAATTGGAGTTTAATGTTGTCGAAAATACCTGAGACCATTTGTACATTTTCTATGTCACAAAATTAAGAATTTCAGCGCTTTAACATAGAAAAAATCGTTATTTAAGATGAGTGGTCCTGCTTTAGCACTGAATTTGAGTGAATTCAGGACTTTTATAGCGTTAATCGCTGACTTTCGTCAAATTTCTATGATTCCAAGATTCAAAGCCCTCCTGCCAATGGACTTATCACAGGACTTATTACTGGGATGTACCTGGATGCTTTAGCAAAGAGCCAAAATCAAATAAGGCAGGATTGAAGAGGTCTAAACAGAAAAAAACTGCTGATCCCCATCAGCAGTTTATTTTTAAAACACCCTTATTGTTTATGACTACATTTTATGCTTACCTAATTATTTGATATTCATGTTAGTGTACTGAACATCTGAATATCCGTCCAACATGAATCCTACTTTGTAATC
>ENA-ORXT01000753-ORXT01000753.1-marine-metagenome-genome-assembly--contig:-NODE-753-length-48828-cov-6.404361_pt1 | contig 48828 bp, 28 predicted proteins | sample MGYA00237868_ERZ511482 | MGnify/ENA metagenome assembly ERZ511482
TCTAGTACCCAAGTTGCTACCAATAGTAGTGTTGTAATTTATGATATAGCAGATAATCAATGGATGCCCGTTGATACTCTTGAAGATATTGGACGCTGCATTGAGTTTTCTATGAATGGAGAAATATTATATACAGTAACAAAGGACCATAATTTCAGAAAATACATAGAATCGAATGGAAGTTTTCAGATTGAGAATCAAGTGCAATTGGAAAGTGTAAATGGAGAATGTCAGGAGATTGAAATCAGTGAAGATGAAAAGCATGCCATCATTGGGACCGTAAATATTGGTTTTAATAGTAATGAAGGTTCCGTCGCTATCATTGATTTAATAGACGATCAATGGGTAGAAAGGAGAAATTTAATGTTCGGCTTAATACGACCTTATTACTTTGGGAGTGAGGTAGAGATATCTAATGATGGAAGTACATTTGCTGTCGGTGCAACACAGAATAATGGTGGCTTGCATGTGCTTTCAGACTCTGGATACTCAGGTGGAGTTTTTTTACAAACTTATATAGACTTGAATTTAAATGGAGTCATGGATGTTGATGAATTAATTTATGATAATTCCCAGTTTCTTATAGACGATAACTGGTCAATATTTCCTAGTCAAGAAGGTGGAACAAACATATTTCTGTCTGCTGGTTCTTATAAGTTAAGTACCATCTTAAATTCCAATTTTCAAGAAGTTCCGGATCGTCAATTAATTGTTCGATCAGGTCAAATGGATACTATACTAATTCCCATTGAACCGGCTGCCTTTGCCTATGAAGATAGGATTTTTTGTGACTTACCACTTTGTAATACTCGCCGAAGTCTCTACGTGAATGTGGCCAATTATGGATTCAATTCAATTCAAACAAAATTGGAACTTAATTACTCAAAAGTAGATAGCGTAACAGCCAATGTAGAACCACTCTTCGAAGAAACCGGCATGATAGAACTTGAATCTCAAGTACTTGATTATGGTGAAAATGAATTTTTTCAAATTGACTTTAATGTTCCAGATGAAGAAAGTACAGGAGATACTATCATTTTTGCAATTACCTTAATTGTTACAGATCAAATCAGTGGACAAAAAGATACAATATCCCAACTCCTCACCAAACAGATTCGCTGTTCCTATGATCCAAATGATAAATCAGTAACACCCATAGGTTTCAGGGAAGAAGCATATACAGATAAGACATCTCCGCTAACTTATCGTGTCAGATTCCAGAACACGGGGAATTTTCCTGCGACCACAGTTGCTATCGAAGACCGAATCAGTCCACATTTGGATCTGAGGACCCTAAAATTATTAGAGACAAGTCATCTTCTTACGGAAACAACTTTTACAGAAGGCAACTTGAAATTTGTTTTTGAAAATATCAATTTGCCTGATTCATTAAGCAATGAACCAGCGAGTCATGGTCATGTCTTATTTACCTTGAATCCATTTCCGGATTTACCTGAGTCAACCCTCATAGAAAATACAGCGCACATCTTTTTTGACCTCAATTCGCCCATTATTACTAATACGGTGATCAATACAATGATCACTGATGATGATCTAGATCAATACATTTTGGCAGAGGATTGTGATGATAACAATCCTAATATAAATCCTGGAGCTATAGATGTCCCAGAAAACGGAATCGATGAAGACTGTGATGGTATAGATGCCGTTTCAAGTACACATAACTTAGGACCCACATCCATAAATATCTACCCTAATCCAGCGACTGATCTAATTAATATTGAAATCAATGGTTCACTACATTTTAAGGCAAATTTATATAATGTAGAAGGTATCTTAGTTCGATCAGTTTTAAATGAAAATCAAATCAAACTGAACTCAATACCTATCGGAATATATTTGCTTGAAATTACCGATATCCATACCGGCCAAAAGATTATTGAGAGAATTATGATAGGGGAATAAAAAGGTTCAGACCTTTTTATTCCCTTCATCTAAGCACTCAATTTTCTCAAGTTTACTGCGGTACCAGATTAACATCCAAGGTCTGGTATGGAATGCCAATGCCTTGCTTGTCAAATTCCTTTTTTACATTTTCTTGCATGAAAAATTTAGTCTCCCAATAGTGTTCGCTTTTGCAAAATGGTCTCGTAGCTAGGTTGACTGAACTGTCTGCTAATTCTGCGACGACTACACCCTGTGCAGGTTCAGATAAAATATGAGGACATCGTTCTCCAACTTCAAGAATGACCTTTCTGGCAGCATCAATGTTATCTCCATATCCAATGCCGAAAGTAAGTTCGATTCCTACATTTCCTTGTCCTGAAATATTGGTGATATCATTTCCAGTTACATTGCCATTAGCAATAATTATTCTTTGGTTATCTAATGTTTTTAATGTGGTATTAAATGCATTTATTACATCAACGGTACCGATGGATGCGTTCCCACCTATTTTTACAAGGTCGCCTACCTTAAAGGGTCTGAAGATCATCAGTAATATGCCAGATGCCGCATGTCCTAGCGTCCCGTTAAGCGCCATTCCAATTCCAACCATTAAGGCTGAAAAGATGGCAATAAAAGAAGTGGTGTTTACGCCGAACATTCCTGCGACAGATAAGAGCAACATGATCTTTAATCCAACACTGATTAGAGAAGCCATGAAGCTAGAAAGTGTGAGATCTGTTCCTGCTTTTTGAAACGCTTTGTCTGCAAAATTGACAACTTTTTTAATAATCCAAAACCCAACAACAAGCGTTACAAGTGCTAAAATTGCTTTTGGAGTATATGCCAAAACCATTTCCACAAGCATGTCAGAGTATTTGCCTAAATCTAAATCCATAAGTTTATTTATTTGTGTTTGTTTATTTATTAATCAAAATTTCAGCATTTGGGATTTTATGAATGCTAGATTGTCTAACGACCAACCTTGCCTCAAAAGTACGTTCTAGTCTTGACGCTCCACCAATGATATTTTGTTGTAAAAAATCAAAGGCTTGTTCACCCATCTCAATTCCTGGTTGTTCCACTGTACTTAGGGACGGTGTTAAATGCTTAGAAATCTGCGAATTACTATATCCGACAATACCTAGGTCCTTTGGAATTTCAAAACCATATTCATGTGCTGCTCTATAAACTCCCGAAGCAACATTATCTGTGACGCAGAAAATGGCGTCAGGTCTACTTTTTAACAATAATAATTGTTTAGATAATTGATAACCGTCTTTTGGACTATCAATATGGATGCATGATTTGATTAGACTTTCGTCAAATGGGATTTTATATTTTTCCAATGCTTTTTTATAGCCATGAAATCTCGCATTTGAAATAACGCAATAATCAAAACCTTTAATAAATCCAATCCTCCGGTAGCCTTGAAGTATGAGATGTTCAACGGCTAAGAAGGCACCATTGGGATCGTCATACCGTACAAATGAATGATTGGAATCACTAATGGGGCGATCTACAAGAATAAATGGGATCCTCCTATTTTTCAATAGTTCAAGGTTATTGCCATAGCTGGTTTTGTTGGAGGGAGAAAGTATGACACCCGTGACACAATGTGAGATAAATTGTTCTGTAATTTCTCTTTCTCTTTGCAGATCATGATTGCTTTCTCCGATAATAACTAGATAGTTGGCTTGATGTGCCTTATTCATTATTCCCTTGAGAACTGTGGAGAAAAAGTAATGATCGATGGCGGGCAGAATGACGCCTATGGTGAAATATTCATTTTTCCTTAGGGAAACAGCATAGGCGTTGGGTCTATAGTTAAGTTCCTCTGCCTTTTCCAGGATGGCAATTCTAGTCTCTTGATTGATATCAAATTTATTGTTTAGCGCCCGTGAAACGGTGGTAACTGAAACGTTAAGTGCTTTTGCGATGTCTTTAAGACCGACTCTCTTTGGCAATGGTTAGATTTTGTCGTTGAAAAATAACGGAAATTTGCGTAAGCGTGAAATTTAAGTAAGGTCAAATGAAATTTCACCTCATAAATTGCCTGATTTTCACATTTCGAAAACGTTTCCGGTGATTTTGGTTAACATTTCCTTAAAAAAATGTCGGCTAATAAGTAAATCAATTGTAACTTCCACTGGTTGAATTCAGCCAATTCAACAGATTATACTATCAAATATTTAAACCAAATTGATTTATAAGATGAAAAAACTATTTACTAAGTTGCTTCTCATGTCTTGTTTTTGCCTGATAGCGGTATTGAGTTATTCTCAAAGAACTATCACCGGAAACATTACAGATGGAGCTACAAATGAACCACTTATTGGAGCCAATGTCCTTATTGAAGGATCCTCCGTAGGTACTATTACAGACATTGATGGAAATTTTTCTCTATCCGTTCCTAATGATGCTACGGCATTGGTAGTAACCTATACTGGATATGCTTCTCAAACAATGAGTATTGGGGATCAAAGCGTTGTCAACATTTCACTCGGAGCTGGAGAGCTGTTAAACGAAGTAATTGTTGTCGGTTACGGTTCACAAAAAGAAAAAGAGGTTACCTCAGCTGTTGTAAGTATCTCAGAAGAGGAATTTAACCAAGGCCCGATTTCCGATCCAGCCCAATTACTTCAAGGTAAGGTTGCCGGACTTCAGGTTTATAATAGAGGTGGTGATCCTAACACTGCGAGTGTTATCAGATTGCGGGGAATATCTACCGTAGGAGCCAATGCTGAACCATTGATCGTTATTGACGGAGTTATTGGAGCATCTCTAGAAAATGTGGATCCTAATGATATTGCCTCCATAACCACTTTAAAGGATGGTTCTGCAGCTGCAATTTATGGGTCAAGAGGATCTAGTGGAGTTATTATTGTAACAACCAAGACCGGAAAAAAAGAGGACAGCGGATTGAAGTTATCTTATAACGGTCAATATGGTGTATCTAACGCTGTAAATGGAGTACAAGTGATGAATGCTTCTGAATTTATCGCTGCTGGTGGTACAGATCTGGGATCTACTACTGACTGGATCGATGAAGTAACAAGACAAGGAACTAATTTTGTAAATAACTTTTCTGGAACTGGTTCAACTGGAAATACCAATTATCGTATTTCTGCCAATTTTAGAAATAATGATGGTATTCTTCAGAATTCTGGTTTCGAACAGTTCAACGCGCGTTTGAATTTGAACACTAAAGCTCTGAACGATAAATTGAAAATTAATTTCACTACATCATTAACAAATAGAGAGCAGCAAAATGGATTCTATGAAGCTTTAAGATATGGATTGCTTTACAATCCGACAGCTCCTGTACTTGGTGCTGATTCTCCGTTTGCCTTTAATGGCGAGCAGTTTGGAGGATACTTTGAGTCTCTAGGTTTATTTGATAGTTTTAATCCTAAATCTATTGTTGATCAGAACAAGAATGATGCAGAGAAAAGAGAGTTAAATTATAGTGGAGCTTTTACCTATAATTTCTTAGATAATTTATCTGGAACTTTCAGAGCGGCTCACCAGAGCACAACCTATAATGAAGTTATTTACTATCCAACAACTTCTCACTTTAGAGGAAATGCAACAAGTCCATTAAGAAAAGGTCTAGCTAATTTTTATGATAATTTAAATGAATTTAAATTATATGAAGGTTACGGAACGTATATTTCTGATTTTGGATCTTCATCATTAACTGTAACGGCTGGATATTCTTATCAGCAAGAAAATTTCTCGGAGCATTTCTTAAGCCTTGGAGATTTTCCAGACAACAATTACAACTACAGTGATAACATAGAAGTGTCTCAGGACTTAAATGCTGCAGGACAAATAGATGCAAATTCATACACTAGCCCTGATTCAAAAATCATCGCCTTTTTCGGAAGAGCTAATTTAAATTTCAATGATGGGATTTTTGTTAGTGCCTCTGTAAGAAGAGAAGGGTCTACCAAATTAGGAGAAGGAAACAAGTGGGGTATTTTCCCAGCCTTAAGTGCAGGTATTGATCTTTCTAAGTATATGAATATTGGTGGTCTGGACATCTTGAAATTGCGGGTAGGTTACGGTGTGACTGGTTCGCTTCCAAGTGATACTGGATTAGCTCAGCCAATCAGAGAAATTGTGAATGGAGAGGATGGTTCTGTATCAACCCAACTTTTAAGAGCTGCTAACCCAGATTTAAAATGGGAAGAAAAGGCAGAAACTAACATTGGTATAGATTTTGGCTCACAAAGACTGTCAGGATCATTAGATGTATACAGAAGGAATATTAGTGATTTCATACTAGAAAGAGCCGTTGAAGTATCTGATTTTGGTGTAGATAAGAGATTTGAAAATGCAGGAAGTTTAAGTACTAATGGGTTGGAGCTTGCCGTTAATTATGACGCTATTAAAAACTCAAAAATTAATTATAACACGGGCATCGTTTTATCTACCTATAATACTACATTGGATGAATATGTAATTCCCGAAGAGGTCAGAGGAAACCTAGGTTCTCCTGGTCAGAATTCTACCAACATGATTTTGGTAAGAGAGGGTGAAGAAATTGGTCAGATTTGGGGACCTGTATACACAGGAGTAGAGAATGGATCACCAGTATTTGAAGATGTGAACGGAGATGGTGAATTAGTCACTGGACAAGAAGCAGCTTTAGAGGACAATGTTGATTTTGCGGTACTAGGAAATGGTACTCCAGATTTTGAATTGGGATGGACTAACAATTTATCCATTGGAAATTGGAATGTGAATGCATTCTTTAGAGGAGCATTTGGTCATAGTCTCATAAATACATTTAGAGCGTTTTATGAGCCACAAGTTGCCACTCAATCATCTTACAATTTTGTGAATACTGAGAAAGCAGTTGATGGTTTGACAGATGCAAGATTTAGTTCTTTATATGTAGAGAAAGCAGATTTTTTCAAGTTAGATAACTTGACGATTTCAAGAGGTTTTGGGTTGCCTTCCAACTCGCCGTTTTCTAACCTTAATGTTTCAATTACAGGTCAGAATTTATTTGTAATAACTAAATATACAGGAGCAGATCCTGAACCTTCATTAATTGATTACGGTCCCGCTTCAAATGGAGATATCGTAGATTACACTAATGGAGATATTTTAGCACCAGGTATTGATAGAAGAAATAATTATTTCGCTTCTAGAACAATTTCACTTGGTCTAAGTCTTAACTTTTAAAAAAAATTGAAAATGAAGAAAATATATAAATATTTATTGCTTCCTTTCTCTTTGGTATTAATTAATGCTTGCACAGATCTGGAAGAAACACTCGTAGGAGATATTACGACAGATGTAAGTGTAACAGGAATTGATGTTGGAGGATCCGGAGGAGGATCAGGAATTCTTACTGCAGCCTATGCGGAGTTGAGGAATTCTGGTTCAGCAAACCACAGTTCTTATTATTCATTACAAGAACTTACGACCGATGAGATGTGTATTGCTGCGAAAGGAGGAGATTGGTTTGATGGTGGAGTTTTAGTTGAACTACACAATCATTCATATACCGCAAGTAATGGATTCTTTAACAATGGATGGACAGGCCAATACAATGCCATAACAACCATAAATGACCTTCTTAATGGAGGAACTTTAGATCTCGCTCAAACAGCACAAATGCAAGCGCTCAGAGCATACTTTTATATGCGTTTAATGGATTCTTTCGGTAACGTAAAAGTTGTTACAGAAACGGGAACGGATGTGCCGCAATCTACAAGAGCCGAGGTTTTTACTTTTGTAGAGGAACAGTTATTAGAGGCTTTAGGAGTTTCAGAAATAAATAATTCAATGGATCTCTCTGGTTCTAGTTTAGGAACTGATCCTAGTGCTTATAACATCAATATTTATGCTGCGCTAGGTATTATTTCTAAGCTATATTTGAATGCAGAAACTTACACTGGTACCGCCATGTATGATAAAGCTGCTGCAGCTGCCGCTTATGTTATTGACAGTGGTGCTTATTCATTGTGTGGAGCAGGATGTGCAGTTGCTAACCTTGGTAAAAGACCTGACGTAGCCGCTGATCCTGAAATGTTAGAAGGATATGCTGCAGTATTTGCACCGAATAATGATGGAAATCCAGAGCATATTTTCACTATCAATTTTGATGAAGTAAGTGGTGGGGGTATGAATTTTTCTCAGATGAACCTTCACTATGCAAGTCAATTTACTTGGAATCTTGAAGCTCAACCTTGGAATGGCTATGCATCGTTAGAAGAGTTTTATAATTCATATGAAGACGGTGATGCTAGAAAAGCAGCAAGTTTTATTGTCGGAGAGCAATTAGATTTTGGTGGATCGGCAATTTTAGACTTCGCATCAGATGATGGAAATTTAGTATTAAACTATACACCTGCTATTAATGAATTGCAACCAAACTCTCTGAGAGAAGCTGGAGCAAGAGCGGGTAAATTCAGTTTCCAACAATTTGGAAGACCGGACATGAACAATGACTACCCAATTGTAAGACTTGGAGAATTGTACTTAGTAAGAGCTGAGGCAATGTCAAGAATGGCGGGAGATTGGAATGTTGGACTAGCAGACGTTAATGTTCTTAGAGCAAGAGCTGGTGTTTCAGAATACTCTAGCATTGATGCAGATGAGTTTTTAGCAGAAAGAGGAAGAGAAATGTTCCAAGAGTCAGCTAGAAGAACAGATTTAATTAGATTCGGTAAGTATACTGATGCATGGTGGGAAAAGCCAGTGTCAGAAGATTTTAGAACTATATTCCCTATTCCACAGGCTCAGATTGATGCCAGTGGAGGATCACTTGCTCAGAATCCAGGATACTAATCTATAACACTAGTATATAACCAAAAGGGTTACTTCTTTAATAGTTGTAACCCTTTTTTTATTTTTGTTGCTGTAATGAAAACCGATCTGCCAGTAATATTTTGCTGTATGCTATTCCTTTTGAATTCATGTTCAGAAGATAATCTCCAATTCAAAAAATTAAGTTCGGAAAACTCCAATATTACTTTTCAGAATACCTTAAGTTATACAGACGATTACAATCCTTACACCTATAGAAATTTCTATAACGGTGGTGGGGTAGGACTAGGAGACATTAACAATGATGGTCTTCTTGATATCTACTTTACGGGTAACCTGGTTTCTAATAAACTTTACTTGAATAAAGGAAATCTTGTATTTGAAGATATTACGGAAAAAGCAGGTGTGACCTGCCAAAATGTTTGGTCCACTGGTATTAATTTTGTGGATATTAATGCGGATGGATTTCTAGATATATATGTTTGTAAAGGCGGTAAGCCCGGAGGGTCCAACCGCTACAACGAACTCTTTATCAATAACGGAGATTTGAGCTTCTCTGAACAATCAGAAGCCTATGGATTAAACGTAACGGGATTGTCTGTTCAGTCTGCTTTTTTCGACTATGATAAGGATGGTGATCTAGATTGCTACCTTTTGAATAACTCCATTCGATCTGTAGGCGGCTTTGATATGAAAGAAGGACTGCGGGAAGCGTTTGATCCTGAAGGCAATAAGTTATTTGAAAATAGAGAAGGGAAATTTGTTGAGGTAACACAAGCAGCTGGGATTTATTCGAGCAGCATTGGTTATGGGCTGGGAATCACACTGTCAGATTTTAATCTAGATGGCTGGACAGACATCTTTCTTTCCAATGACTTTTTTGAAAAGGATTATTTATACATCAACCAAAAGGACGGAACCTTTGATGAGCAGATCGATCAGCAAGTTAGATCACTCTCCATGGGTTCCATGGGCGCTGATGCAGCAGATTTAGATAATGACCTGTTGCCAGAAATTTTTGTTACTGAAATGTTGCCAAAAGGTGATTCAAGAAAATTGACAAAAACCGTATATGAGAACTGGGATAAATATCAATTAGCAGTTGAAAAAGGATATGGGCATCAGTTTGCAAGGAATGTTTTGCACAAAAATTTGGGCAATAGTCAATTTGTCGAACTAGGAAGATGGAGTGGGGTAGAGGATACAGATTGGAGTTGGTCTGCACTCATTCAGGACTTTGATAATGATGGTTTGAAAGATCTTTTTGTAAGCAATGGAATTAAGTCAGAACTTCTAGATAAGGATTACCTCAATTTCTTTGCCAATGATGCACGGGTAAAATCAATGATTGATAAGGATGAAGAAGTTTTGACTCGATTGATAGATGCCATGCCTTCACAAAAATTAACCAATGCCTACTTTAAAAATGAAGGCGACTTGAAATTCTCATACAGCTCTGAAGAGGTGGGATTAGGCGAACAGACTTTTAGTAACGGGAGTGCATACGGGGATTTGGATAATGATGGAGACTTAGACCTTGTCTTAAATAATGTCGATCAAGAGGCCAGCATTTATATTAACCAATCAGCGCAGAAGAATTTAAATTCTATTGCTTTTAAATTTAAGTACAAAGATCAAAACTTGAATGGTATTGGAACAAAGGTGAGTATACACAGTTCTGGCCTTTCAGCCATGATGGAATATTTTCCTGCTAAAGGTTTCCAATCTGCGAGTAATACACCCTTATTTTTTGGCTTGGCTGAACAACAAAAAGTTGATTCAGTTCATGTGCGATGGCCAGACGGGATTTCATGTTTTTATAAAGACCTTCCGGCAAATGAAATTCATTTATTAGACTATAAGGATTGTAAGCGTGTAAAGTTTGAATCGAGTGAAGGAAAGGAAAATATAAAATTTGCGCTCAGCGAAAACCAAATTGATCTAGAACACAAGGAACCTATACTTAATCATTTTAATCGTGAGCGATTGCTATTGTCGATGGTTGGATTTAAAGGTCCGAGCATTTCTGTTGCAGACCTTAATGCAGATGGTAAAGATGATTTCTTTATTGGTGGTGCTAAGAATCAAGCTTCCGTATTAATGATGTCTGATGATAATGGTTTTATTAAGCAATTAGATTTTCAAGATTCTAAAGCTTCTGAGGTTGTCGCCTCTACTTTTTTTGATAGCGACAATGATGGAGACTTAGATCTATTGGTATCGCATGGGGGAAAATCTTTTTCAATTTATGCCCCAGAATTACACGACGTGCTTTACATCAACGACGGAACACATAGGTTCTCAAAAGCAAAAAATGCCTTCGATTTTCCGAGGCCTATTTCAACAGGCGACCACACAATTGTAGATTTTAATAAGGATGGATTTATGGATGTGGTGATTGGCGAATCCTATAACACAGATTTATACGGATTACCTGGGGATTGCCTTATCTTTATAAATAACAAAGACAATAGTTTTCATTTAAATAAGGATTCTAGTCAAGAAAAATTAGGAATGATCACAGGGATAGAGGCGATGGATCAAGATGGAGATGGCTGGGAAGATATTGTAGCCGTCGGTCAATGGATGCCTGTTATCATTTTGCACAATCAGCGAGGTGAAAAGACAAAAATTGAAAAGATAGAGAACAGTTCGGGACTTTGGAATTGTATTGTGAAAGTTGATGTAGATCGAGATGGAGATTTAGACCTAGTACTAGGAAACCATGGCCTGAATAGTTTTTTAAAAAAGGACCTGCGAATGTTTATCAATGATTTTGATAACAATGGTCGACCAGAACAATTGGTATGTAGGAAGGATGGTGATAATTATTTTCCAATCCACGACATAGACGAGGTTTTTTCTCAACTACCACATTTGAAAAAGGACTACCGCAGTTATAATAAGTATTCAGAGGCCTCACTGTCAGCTTTGGTTGGTGCTGATGCACGATCATCGTCTATTCAATTAAGCTTAGAAGAATTGTCCTCAGTCTTATTATTAAACGAAGGTGGCCAATTTAAAATGAAGAAACTCGGAAGTAAAGCTCAATACTCCAGCATACATTCTATCTTGCCCATGGACCATAATGGGGATGGAATAATGGATTTGATCATTGGAGGAAATGATTTTCGATTTAAACCACAATTTGGGCGACAAGATGCCTCCTTGGGCTGGGTGTGTTACGGTAAAAAGTTGAAGGAAGATTTTAACTTTGACTCTTGTACATCTTTAAGTATTGATGGAGAAATCAGAGCTTTGAATTTAATAAACGATCGACAGATTATTGTTGGAAAAAATAATGGGCCAATTGAGATTTATGAAAGAAAGTAGAAAGCTTGCATATCTATTAATTATTGCTTCTCTTTTTGCTTCGTGCAAGTCAGAGTATCAGCAATACGTCGAAAGAGAACTAAACTCTGGCATTAAAAATGATAGCTTGATTCTAGGCATGTATATGGGTGAAACAAAAAAGGATTTTTTCGCTAAATGTTGGGAGTTAAATGCTCAGAAAAAAATCTCGCAAGGAACTGGAAATAAGACCGCCAGATTGATGGAAGATGAAGGAACAAAAGAGGCGAAAATGATTCTCTTTTACGGTAAATTTGATAAACAAGAGGTGATGCGTGGAATGGATATGACCTATACCTTTGATGCTTGGGCTCCTTGGAATCTTTCAATGCAATCTGATAGTTTGCTTTTTCAGTTAAAAACTGATTTTCTTAAGAAGTATCCAGGCAATGACTTTATACCAATTGAAGTGAAACACTCGGAAGAACCTGCCTTCGTGAAAATTGATGGAAATCGACAAATTCTCATGTACATCAAGAATAAAAAGGACGTGGTTGTTACCATTGAAGATTTAAATTATAAGTTGAAAGAAGAATGGGGACGAGAATAATTTTAAACCTAATTGTTGTGTTAACGCTATGTGCGTGTGCTACAGACACGCCCACCGAGGAAATAGCATTGAAGTTTGAGCTGAAAGATAATGCTCAGACAGGCCTTGTCTTTTCAAATGAATTATCCTACGATAAAGATTTCAATGTATACAAGTATAGAAATTTTTACAATGGGGGTGGTGTTGCCTTAGGCGATATAAATAATGATGGCTTAACAGATGTGTATTTAAGTTCCAACCAGGATTCTAATCGTTTGTTCTTAAATAAAGGTGATTGGAAATTTGAGGACATAACGGCGACCTCGGGAGTAGCAGGTACTCGTGCCTGGTCTACTGGAGTAACAACAGTAGATATAAATGCAGATGGTTTGTTGGATCTTTATGTTTGTAATTCTGGAGATGTGAAAGGCGACAACAAAGTAAATGAATTGTTCATTAATAATGGCGATAATACTTTCTCAGAACATGCAGAAAAGTATGGTCTTGATGACCCAGGATTTTCAACACACGCCTCGTTTTTTGATTATGATAAAGATGGAGACTTAGATGTTTACTTACTCAATAATTCCTTTCAAGCCATCGGCAGTTTTAATCTCAAAAGAAACGAACGGCCCAATCGTGATGAACTGGGCGGTGATAAACTCATGGAAAACAGAGACGGCAAATATGTAGATGTAAGTAGTGAGGCTGGAATCTATGGATCAGTGATTGGTTTTGGTCTTGGGGTTACTGTTGGAGATGTCAATAATGATGGCTGGGAAGATATATTTGTGTCCAATGATTTTTTTGAAAGGGACTATTTATACATCAATCAGAAAGATGGGACCTTCAATGAAGAATTGGTCAATCAAATGAATTCCATCAGTGGTGCATCCATGGGGGCGGATATCGGAGATATTAACAATGATGGTTTCAACGATATTTTTGTGACGGAGATGTTGCCTTCGGATTATAAACGATTAAAAACAGTGACCACTTTTGAAGATTGGGATAAATACCAGTATAATCTAAAAAATGGGTATCACCATCAGTTTACACGGAATACACTGCACCTCAATCGAGGAAACAATAGCTTTAGTGAGGTGTCTAGATTGGCCGGAGTAGAAGCTTCAGACTGGAGTTGGGGGGCTTTGTTTTTTGATATGGACAACGATGGCCTTAAAGATTTGTTTATCGCCAATGGAATTTACAAAGATCTCACCAATCAAGATTATTTACAATACGTGGCAAGTGAGTCTGTGATGCAAACCATTATCACCGATGCGGGGGTTGATTATAAAACACTCATCGACATCATCCCATCCAATCCTGTTCCCAATCAGGCTTATCGTAACATCGGTGATTTGACCTTTGAAGAAGTTCCAGAGATTGGATTGAATCTGGAGAGTTTTTCTAATGGAGCAGCTTATGGTGATTTAGATAATGACGGTGATCTAGATTTGATTGTCAATAATGTGAGTGCACCTTGCTTTGTTTTTGAAAATAAAAATGCGTCTAATAATTATCTGAAATTTAAACTGATTGGAAAAGGCCAAAACACTTTAGCCATCGGAGCAAAAATAGAAATTCAAGGGACCGAACAAAAATGGATGATTGAAAACCAACCGACTCGAGGATTTCAATCAAGCATGGATCCGACGCTTGTGGTTGGACTTGGAACGGAGACGGAGGTGAATGTAAAAATTACCTGGCCGGATGCCACAAAGACAAGCAGCGATAAAGTGGCAACAAATCAACTGCTTACTTTTGATCAGAATAAGGAGGCGACAAATTCAAAACAGTTAGATAAAAAATCTAATATAATTTTAGAAAAGACAATCTTGACTGAACTCATTCATGTTGAAAATAACTATGTAGATTTCAATCGTGAAAGATTGGTTTATCAAGGACATAGTACTGAAGGTCCGAGGGTTGCTTGTGCCGATTTTAATGGTGATGGAACCACAGATTTAATTATACCTGGAGCCAAAGGCTCCGCAACCAAAATAGCAACTTCCCTGAACCCCAAGCTAAATTCCTTACAACCCATAGCTACCATTGAATCCGAGCCAGAGTATCAAACGGCACATGCTTTTGATGCAGATGGTGATGGTGATCAGGACCTATACCTTGCGAGCGGTGGTGTTGAAATAACCCCATTTTCTTCTTTGTTGCATGATGTTATCGCCATCAACGATGGACGTGGTAATTTTAATCAAACAAGAAAAGTTTTTAATGTCGATGCTGAAAAGATCAGTAGTCTGGCTGTGGACTCTGGAGATTTCGATGATGATGGAGATTTAGATTTGTTTGTAGGGGAGCGCATAAAGATTGGGAAATATGGAGATAAATGTTCGGGCTATATCTTAGAGAATGATGGTGCAGGAAATTTCCACGATGTTACAAAAAATTTATATGCTGAAATGAAGGGCATTGGAATGATTACGGATGCACGGTGGTCAGATTTGAATGGGGATGATAAATTAGACTTAGTGTTGGTTGGAGATTTTATGGAAATTACGATTTTAGAAAATCGTGGAGATAAGTTTGTAAAAAAGCCACTGTCCTTTGAAAGTTCTGGCTGGTGGAATAGATTACATGTAGTAGATCTAAATGGAGATGGCTTGGAAGATCTAGTACTAGGGAATCTTGGTTTGAATTCTAGATTTAAAGCAGATGAAGATCATCCATTGAAATTATATTATAATGATTTTGATAACAACGGATTTCCAGAAGGGGTCTTGAGTTTCACTGCAGCAGATGGCAAGGATTATCCTTTTGCCTTACGACATAATCTGACGCATCAGTTAAAATATCTGAAGAAAAAATATCCAAATTTTGAATCCTTCAAGTCCGCAGACATGCATCAGATTTTTGACGAAAGTCAATTGGAAAACACCAGTATTTTAGAAGCCGTAGAATTGAATTCTATGGTGTTGATTAATACGGGTGACATGAATTTTGAAAAGAGAATTCTTCCTAAAGAGGTTCAGTTTAGTCCAGTTTTTGCGATCGCTTCATACGATGTAGATAAAGATGGGGATCAAGATCTCCTGATGGGTGGAAATTTACATATTGTTCAGCCAGAGGTTGGAATCTATGATGCTTCCTATGGTAATTGTCTGATCAATGATGGTCAAGGAAATTTTGTGGATAAGTCTGTAGCGCTAGGTTTTCATGTAGAAGGGGAGGTGAGAGATATTCAGATTATTGACGACTTAATTTATGTTTTTAGAAATAATAATTCAGCACTTGTATTTAAACCAAAGGATGAATAAATATTTCTTCAGTATTGTGGTGCTAACTCTTTGGGGGTGTACTTCTGATGTCAGCAATCCATTGGATGATGCTGAACATATTTCTATGGATGAAATTGAACTTCCCTTCATTAATCAATTGGAAGATACACCAGCATTGAATATAATCAACTATCTCTATTATTACAACGGCGGGGGTGTAGCCATCGGAGATGTTGATAAAGATGGCCTCGAAGATATTTTCCTTAGTTCTAATCAGGGAGCAGATAAATTACTGCTCAATAAAGCTTCCTTAAATTTTGAAGATGTGACAGAACAGGCAGAAATTTCTGAAGTGACTACTTGGTCGACCGGAGTTTCTATGGCTGATGTTAACAATGATGGTTATCTTGATATTTATATCTGTAAGGTAGGAGTTGATCCTCTTAGAGAGGCACACAACCTACTGTACATAAATCTGAAGAATGGAAAATTTAAAGAATCATCCGCAGCGTATGGATTGAATTTTTCGGGCTTTTCAACGCAAGCTGTTTTTCTAGATTACGATAAGGATGGTGACCTTGATGTGTATCTCTGTAATCATAATGTACACTCGGTGAGAAGTTATGGAACGGTAAAAAAGAGGAAGGAAAAAGATGCACTTGCTGGTGATAGATTTTATGAAAACAAACTAGATGAGGGTCAGGCCCGATTTGCTGAAGTTACGGATCAAGTGGGAATTTTAAGTAGCCCAATGGGATACGGACTTTCTGTTAGCTGCGCCGATGTAAATGGGGATGGATGGACTGATATCTATGTAGGCAATGATTTTCACGAAAACGATTACCTCTACATAAATAATAAAGATAAAACATTTAAAGAATCGATTGCCACTTACGCAAATACTACCTCCCAGTTCAGTATGGGCGTTGACATTGCAGATATAAACAATGATCAGTTGAGTGATATTTTCACGACAGACATGTTGCCTTTTCAAGAAGAGATTTATCTAAAGTCCGGTGGAGAGGATACCGATCAGATCAAGCGGATCAAAAAAGATTTAGGGTTTGAAACACAGAATGCTAGAAATCACTTGCACATTAATAGCACTGGAGCTTATCTCACAGATCGTGCGTATGAAACTAAAACCTTTGCAACGGACTGGAGCTGGTCTGTGCTAGCTCAAGATTTTGATAACAATGGTTGGAAAGATTTATTTATAACCAACGGCATCGTTAAAAGACCGAATGATTTGGATTATATCAATTACTTAAACAGTAATGCTGTTTCCAATTATCAAGAAGATGATGTGGACCGAACTAAAAAATTAATAAATAAGCTACCATCTCAAAAAATAAAAAATATACTATTTACACAAGACACTGAAATGATATTCTCAAAGGTTGAGGATTCGCAGATTGGTAATCCAAGTTTTTCAAATGGAGCTGCTTATGCAGATCTTAATAATGATGGAAGCTTGGAAGTTGTGGTAAACAATATTAATGATCCAGCCTCGATTTTTTCATTTGCAACAGCGGGGCACAACTACCTTTCCTTTGAATTAAAGCATCCATCAAACCAAGCTTTATACGGCTCTAAAATCTATGTCTATTCTGCGATTGGAATTCAGTTTCAAGAGTTCCAGACGGTCAAAGGATTTCAATCTTCCTCTTCGCATCGAATAAATTTTGGGTTGGGAGATCTTAAAGGTATCGATTCTGTAAAAGTTGTCTGGCCTGACCAAAGCTTTCGTGTCCTTCTAAATTTGGAAATTAATAAGCATCATGTAATTACCAAAAGAGAAAATGCTAATGGACAGGTCGAATTACAGACCATTTCACAAAGTGGTTTCACAAAGCTAAACTTGGTCCATCAAGAAGATAATTTTAATGATGATGAAAATGAGAAGCTTATTCCTTTTAGATTATCTGCAGAAGGTCCAGCAGTGATCTATGAAGATCTGGATGGAGACGGAATAAAGGATATGTACTTTGGTGGGGCACGCAATCAGAAGGCCAAGTTTCTGAGAGGAAATGGCAGAGGTGATTTTGATGAAGTAAAGAATGCGGTCCTAGAGCAAGATGCAAGGTATGAGGATGTGAGTGCTGCGACCTTGGATTTTGACAAAGATGGTGATTTGGATATCTATGTAGTCAGTGGAGGAAATCATGTAAATGAATTGGACAAGCTATTGGAGGATCGATTGTATCTGAACAATGGGAATATGGATTTTCGTCGCATTCCTATTTCCTTGCCACATACCAATGGTTCAATTGTTAGTATAAATGATTTCGACAACGATGGATACGATGATATTTTTATCGGAGCTAGATCCATTCCTGGGATGTACGGTTTATCACCTTACAGCTTTGTACTAAAGAACAGGCAAGGAACTGCAGTAGATATTTCGTTTAAGGAACGATTGGGAATGGTCACTGATGCCACTTGGGGTGACATTGATGCGGACGGTGATGATGATCTATTGGTCTGTGGCGATTGGATGGCTATAAAATTTGTAGAAAATGACAATGGGGTATTGAGCCTTGCTGCGCTCCAAGGTATAAGTAATGTCCATGGCTTTTGGAATGCAATAGCTTTGGTAGATATTGATAGGAATGGACAATTAGATATTGTGGCAGGTAATCTTGGCTTGAATAATATTTTACAAGCAGATTCTAGCTCATCGATTCAATTGTACCTCGGAGATTTTAATGAAAATGGGAGTTCGGATCCGTTGATATTTTATAAATATTTTGACCGATATATTCCACTGGGTTCTAAAGATAAGTTGGTCTCTCAACTCCCAGGACTGAAAAAGAAATTTTCTGAATATAACGAATTTGCGAAAGTGGAAAATATAGAGGGATTAATTGCTGATGGTAGAGAAAAATTGATTGAAGAAAAATCTGTAAATGAGCTGAGGAGCATGCTCTTTTTACAAGGCAAAACTGGATTTAAGGAGCTTGCTTTGCCTAATCTTATTCAACAATCAAAGGTGCAAGATATTACTTACGACGAGACGACGGGCCAATTATACTTCGTTTTCAATGGTTATGAATCAGTCGCAAGCTTGGGTAGCTCCAACGGACACTCTGGCATTCGTCTTGGTTCTTACGATGCATCCAGTAAAAAATTCAAGCAATTAGACATTCTAGACCTCCCACCTGGTCTAAATACTCGACAGATCATTCAAGCAGACAATGACGGCTGGTATGTTATCTGTAATAACGACCACCAGTATTTCCTAGTGAAGCCATAAAAGCTTAAATTAGTTACTATGGAAAAATCAAAATTGTCAACATTTTTTTGCTTCCTGATGATCCAAAATTTATGTTTGGGTCAATCGGACTGGGAAGTGGTTGCCAAAGACATAGATCCTAGCAATTATTATGGTGTGACAGTTGCCAATGGTATCATTGGGCTTGTCTCCTCTGCCGAACCAATGCGCGTCAAAAATGTCGTGTTAAATGGAACCTATGACTACTATCAAAGAGGTCGTGTTTCTAATATCCTGAAGACCTTCAATCATGTCAATATGAATTTGGATATTGATCGTCAACGAATAGGGTCTAAGGATATTCAGGATTATGAGCAGACCCTTAACATGAAAGAAGCAAGCCTAGAAACGAGCTTTAAAGTAGGTTCTAAAGCGCTGGTTAAAACATCTATGATGGCTCTCCGCCATCTTCCCTATACCGCAATGATCATCGTAGAAATTGAAGCCAAACAAAACATTGAGATCACACCAATGTCTGTTATTGAAGCTCCTGTACATCTAAACGATGTTAGGAATTATTATGCAGAAATAGATCGACCACATGTAAAAATTCCTTTGATGACTTCCGTGGGATTGAGTCCTTCCGGTCGAATTAAAGTGGCGGCTTCTAATAGTTTTATTTTTGAAGAGAAGCACGGCAATGAACCAGCCTTAATTCATGAGGATTGGGATTATAACATGCACCTGACCAAATTTCATAAAAAGCTGAAGGCGGGTGAAAAATATAGCTTTACCATCGTTGCCTCCACCTGTTCTTCGGAACAATATGAAGATCCTCACAATGAAGCCGAACGCCTATCGATCTACGCGATGCTCGAAGGTAAAGAGCGATTACTTATGAGACACAAAGAAGCGTGGGGAGAATTATGGAAAAGCAATATCACTGTAGAGGAGGACGAAGAAATCACCAGAGATATTCGTTTTGCTTTGTACCATCTATATTCATTTGCGCGCGAGGGAACCGCATTTTCTTTATCACCGATGGGGCTTTCGGGCTTGGGTTATAATGGTCATGTATTTTGGGATACAGAATTATGGATGTATCCTCCACTGTTAATTATGCAACCTGAAATTGCCAGATCTTTACTTGAGTATCGTTTCGAACGATTAGAGGCAGCGAAGCAGAATGCATTTGCGCATGGATATAAGGGAGCAATGTTTCCATGGGAATCCGCGGAAGATGGTTCTGAGGATACCCCCGTTTGGGCTTTGACTGGACCTTTCGAACATCACATTACTGGATGTATTGGTTGGGCTTTTTGGAAATATTATGAAGTTACAGAAGATAAGGAATGGTTGGCCGAGCGAGGTTATCCGATGCTGAAGGAAATTGCAGATTACTGGGCGAGTAGGGTTGAGCGCAAAGGGAAAGGCGATTACCAGATCAACAATGTGGTAGCGGCCGATGAATGGGCAGAGAATGTAGATGACAATGCTTTCACAAATGCAGTGGCCATTTTATCCTTACAATACGCAACCAATGCCGCTTTAGAATTAGGAAAGACTCCTAACGCAGATTGGTATCACGTGGCAGACAATATTCCGATTCTTGAATTTGAGAACGGTGTTACCAGAGAACATAAATCATACAATGGAGAAGAAATTAAGCAAGCAGATGTGAACCTGTTGGCTTATCCGCTGCTTATGATCACAGACAAAGAACAGATTAGAAGAGATGTTGAATATTATGAGCCGGTGATGTCTCCTACCGGTCCCGCCATGGGCGCTGCGATACTCTCCGTGCTTTACAATCGTTTGGGAGATGCAGATAAAGCAGCCGAGATTTTTGCTTATTCTTATAAGAGAAATGAGGTCCCACCTTTTGGTGTGATTTCAGAAGAAGCTGGAGGCCAAAATCCGTATTTTGCTACTGGAGCTGGCGGTATGTTGCAGGCAGTGCTCGCAGGCTTTGGAGGTCTGGATATTACGGACGAAGGAATTCAACAAATTAAATCTAGCATCCCTGCTTCTTGGGGCAAGTTGACCATTACTGGAGCTGGTAAATATGAAAAAACATATACTGTAGAAAATGAATAAATCCATCCTTTATTTTTTGGGTCTTATGACCTTTTTGTTTTTCGGTTGTGAACCGGAGACAAAACCTACAATAAATTCCTATCAGAATAGCAGCTTCAAAACACCTGCAGAACTTTACCCGGATTTATTCAAAGCCGTACAAATGGGCGAGGTATTTCCTGATAGTAAAACCTTTGTTGATTGCACCGCTAAAAACGAGGCGAAAGAAATAAATCGAGCTTTCGCAAATTTGGCCTCCAATAATAAAGAGGACCTTATGACCTTTGTCGAAGCCAATTTTGATATTCCTCCGTTGATTTCTTCAGACTTTAAATCTGATTCAACAAAAACCGCTGCCGAGCACGTTGAATCCCTATGGCCTGTCCTAAAGAGAGCCTCGGATAAATCGGTCTCCGGTTCAACTTTAATCCCTTTACCAAAACCATACATCGTTCCCGGTGGACGCTTTAGAGAAGTGTATTATTGGGATAGTTATTTTACCATGCTTGGCTTGGTTGAAAGCGGCGAATTGGAGTTGATTGAAAATATGCTGGATAATTTTTCATACCTAATAGAAACCATCGGTCACATTCCTAACGGTAATAGAGTATATTATAAGACAAGATCTCAACCTCCTTTCTTTTCCCAAATGGTGAAGGTGCTTGCGGAAGTTAAAGGTGACGAGGTTTATAAGAAATATTATGATGCATTGAAATCTGAATATGAATTTTGGATGAGGAGAAATGTGGAAAAAGGGGAATTTGAACATACGGTGGATTCTCCGATCGGGGTGGTGAATAGATATTACGATGCTGGTGATAAGCCGAGACAAGAGTCCTACCGAGAGGATTATGAGTTGACAGAAGCCGAAAATGGTGGGCCGACCATGTATCGTCATTTACGTTCCGGCGCAGAGTCTGGTTGGGATTATAGTTCGCGTTGGTTTTATGATTTAAAAAACATCTCTACCATCCGCACAACTGACATCGTTCCGGTTGACCTGAATGCCCTATTGTATGGCTTGGAAGAAATTTTAATCGAGCATGGGTCCGATGAAAATTTCCAAGAAGAATTAAAGAAAAGCCAACAGGTAAGAAAAGAGTATTTGGAAAAGTATTGTGTAGCGGGCGATGGCACCTACGAAGATTATAACTGGAGAGAAGGGCGTACAACCAAGGTAAAATCACTGGCCATGATCTATCCGTTGTTTTTTAAAATGGTCGATCAAGAGCGAGCAGATAAAATCGCCAAGTACGTCAAAGATAATTTCTTGAAACCAGGCGGCGTTGTTACAAGCATTCACAACACGGGACAACAGTGGGATGCTCCGAATGGATGGGCTCCACTACAATGGATGACAATTATCGGGCTTGAAAACTATGGCCATTCAGCAATGGCCCAAGAGATTGCGCAGCGATGGACAAGCTTGAATGAGAAGGTTTACAAGAATACCGGAAAGTTTGTTGAGAAATATAATGTGGAAGATCTAAGTTTAGAAGCAGGTGGAGGAGAGTATCCGGTCCAAGATGGTTTTGGCTGGAGTAATGGCGTCTATCTAGCACTTAAATCATATCTGAAAAGCGAAAGATAATTCATGGAAAAGAAATGGTGGAAAGAAGAGGTAATCTATCAGATTTATCCTCGATCATTTAAAGATGGAAATGGTGATGGAATTGGAGATCTTTCAGGCATACAATCTAAATTGGATCATCTACAAGAACTGGGAATTGATATCATTTGGCTGAGTCCTATATATCAATCGCCGAATGATGATAATGGTTATGACATTAGTGACTATTACGACATCCACCCAGAGTTTGGAACCATGCAGGAATTTGATTCCTTGTTAGCAGATGTTCATAATCGCGGCATGCGCTTGATCATGGATCTGGTGGTGAACCATACCAGCGATGAGCATCAATGGTTTGAAGAATCTATAAAGGGTTTAGATTCACCGTTTAGGGATTATTACATTTGGAGACCAGGAAAGGACGGCGGACCACCGAATAACTGGCGGTCTTTTTTCGGTGGGAGTGCCTGGGAATTTGACGAAAGTTCAGGGGAATATTACTTACATCTCTTTACCAAAAAACAGCCCGATCTTAATTGGGAAAACCCAAAAGTAAGAGCGGAGATTCATAAAGTTCTTCGATTTTGGCTTGATAAAGGAATTGATGGCTTTAGAATGGATGTCATTCCACTAATTTCTAAACGCCTAGAATTTGCAGACGCGACTCAAGCGTCTTTCAATGAGGTGGTCGCTGAGGTATATTCTAATGGCCCGAAGGTACACGAATATATTCATCAGATGTATGCGGATGTTCTGCAGGAATACGATGTAATGACGGTCGGCGAGGGGCCTGGAATTTCCCGTGAAGTAGGTCTTAAATATGTGGGCCACGATCGGGGAGAATTGAACATGATCTTTCATTTAGATCATATGTTTTTGGGGCATGGACCAAAGGGGAAATTTGATCCGGTCTCGTATGGCTGGCCTGAGATTAAAGAGATTTTTAAAGCATGGGATGAGGCGATGGGAGACTCTGGATGGATCAGCATTTTTCTGGATAACCATGACTTTCCACGCTTGGTTTCTCGATTTGGAAATGATAGAGAATACAGGGAAGTCAGTGCCAAACTTCTTGCCGTCTTAATTCTCACCCACCGAGGAACCCCTTGCATTTACCAAGGAACAGAAATCGGGATGAGCAATGTGCATTTTGACGATATAAGCCAATATAGAGATGTGGAGACCTTGAATTTTTATGAGGAATTTACAGCAGCAGGCACAGATCCTAAAGCGTTTATAAAATTGGTTCATGAGCATGGTAGAGATAATGTGCGCACTCCCATGCACTGGGATGATTCCGAAAACGCTGGATTTAGTGAGGGGAAGTCATGGATAGAAGTAAATCCTAATTATAAGGATATTAATCTGAAGGAAGTCAAGTCAAGAGAAGATTCTATCTTCTATTTTTATAAAGATTTTTTAAAATTTAGAAAAGAAAATGAGGTTCTCATTTATGGGAGCTTTGAGATAATCGATGAACCAAACAATAATCTTTACGTTTACAAAAGAGTGCTTGAGGAGAATGAATTATTGATTGTATTGAATCATTCAGATGAACATAGTCCGCTAGCGATTGATTTACGTAGATTTTCATTAATTCGCTACAATCAGGAAAATTCAATGGAAAAAGTTTTATTACCTTGGGAGGCTAGAATTTACAAAAAAATTAATTCATGAAGCTACGTTTTTTAAGCTTATTAGGTCTTGCAATTATCTGTCTTCTTTCTGCCTGCCAGACAGGCCTTGATCGTCAGCAGACAGCAGAAATAATGACCAAAGGAGATCATTTCAATGGGGCTTTGAATCAATTAACAGATGTAATTGTCCATGATATTTTCTCACCTCCCGTGGCCAGTAGAGTTTATGCTTATCCATGCATTGCCGCTTATTCTACCATTCAGAAAGTGACGCCAGAGATGGAAGATTTAGGTCTGATTCTCAATGGATATAGTTCAGCACCCGATCCAAAAGATACAACCAATCTCTCCTATGAAATTGCAGCCTTAGAAGCATTTTTTATTGTAGGAAAACAATTGATTTTTTCAGAAGATATGATGGATGAATATACAAATTCATTATACAATGATCTGGATTCTCTTGGGATTAGTGCAACTATGATTTCAAATTCTAAGAAGTATGGAAGGGTGGTCGCCGATCACGTATTGGCCTGGGCAGACAAAGATAATTATAAGCAATCTCGTTCCTTTACTAAATTCACGATCACCGATAATCCAGCAGAATGGAAGCCGACACCTCCAGCATATATGGAAGGGATTGAACCGCATTGGAGAGAGATCAGGACCATGGTTTTAGATTCCGCCAATCAATATCTTCCAGCGCCTCCGATCGCTTTTGATCCTGACAAAAATTCACCCTTTTATGACTTGACCCTAGAGGTATACGAGGCGGTAAAAGACGGTACTAAAGATCAAATAGAAATTGCAAGCTTTTGGGATTGTAATCCATACGTGATGAACCAGCAGGGTCATCTCATGTTTGCTACAAAAAAAATAACGCCTGGGGGACACTGGATGGGAATCGCAGGGATTGCCTCTAGAACCGCAGAACATAATCTAGCACAGACCATACATACTGCAACCTATGTTTCTATCGGTTTATTTGAAGCTTTCATTGCTTGCTGGGATGAAAAATATCGCTCCAATCTTATTAGACCTGAAACAGTTATAAATGAATTTATAGACGAAGAGTGGGTTCCGCTTTTACAGACCCCACCATTCCCAGAACACACAAGTGGACACAGTGTAGCTTCTACTGCAGCTGCCACGATTTTGACTGTTTTGATGGGGCAGAATTTTGGTTACAGAGATGATGTTGAAGTTAAATATGGTCTCCCCGCTCGCTCCTACAATTCTTTCGAAGAAGCAGCAGAAGAAGCCTCGATCAGTCGATTGTATGGAGGTATTCACTATATGCCAGCCATAACTGAAGGTATCAAGCAAGGAAAAAGTGTCGGTACTTTTGTAGCCCATAAATTGAAGGCCACGAAAATATAATAATAGCATTTTTTTAGGTAGTTCGGTTTATGAATTTTATGATTAAGTTGTATCTTAGAAAATACAAGCTCATAAAAATTTAAGCCATGGAATTTAATATCTCCAACATAGATTTAAGCATTATTGTCATTTATTTACTGGCTGTTGTTGCTATAGGGTTTTACTTTGGGAATAAGCATAAAAATGCAGAGGATTATTTTTTGGCTGGAAGGAATTTAACTTGGCCGATCATTGGCTTCTCTCTTTTTGCTTCCAACATGTCGAGTAACAGTCTGGTTGGTTTGGCTGGAGCAGGTTACAAGGATGGTTTTTCAGTTTTTAGTTATGAGTGGATGGCTGTTGTTGTCCTGATTCTTTTCGCTGTTTTCTTCCTTCCTTTTTACCTTCGTAACAAGATTTTTACGATCCCTGAATACTTAGAGAAAAGATATTCTTATTCAGTCAGAGCCTACGCCTCAATCATTGCGATTACCCTGAATATAATGGTTGATATTGCTGCTACTTTATATGCGGGTGGATTAGTGATTAACCTCATCTTCCCTTCCTTTGCCTTGTGGCAAATTATAATTGGTCTAGCATTGATCGCAGGCGTATACACGGTCACCGGTGGGCTTAGTTCTGTGATGTACACAGATGCCGTACAAGCAATTATATTAATCTTAGGTTCTTCTGTTATTTCCTATATCGCCTTCATAGAAATTGGTGGTTGGGAACCGCTCTATGCAATCACTGAAATGAGTCATTTTGATGTGATGAAACCGATTGATGATCCCAACATGCCCTGGCCCTCGGTGTTTACTGGGGTCTTACTCATAGGATTTTATTTCTGGGGTACCAATCAATACATCACACAGAGAACCTTGGCTGCACGTGATATACGACAAGGACAGTGGGGAGCAATTTTTGCTGGATTTCTGAAGTTGTCGATTCTCTTCATCATGATCTTTCCCGGGGCTTTTGCTCGGGTTTTATATCCCGACATGGAGCGCATGGATATGATTTACCCGACCATGCTTTTTGATCTTTTACCTACCGGTTTGCTAGGGATGGTTTTGGCAGGATTAATTGCGGCGATGATGTCAAGTTTGGATTCAGGATTAAATTCTGTTTCTACACTGATTACCATGGATTTTATTAAAAAAATTAAACCTCAGGCCGATTCTAAAACCCTAATGAATATTGGCCGAGTAATTACGACCATTGTTATGGTTATTGCGATTCTTTGGGCGCCACAGATCGGAACCTTTGAAAAACTTTGGGACTATCTGCAGAATACGCTCGCCTGGTTCTGTCCGCCGATTGTCGCACTTTTTGTCATGGGACTATTTATGCGTCGGGTAAACAATGTCGGTGCAATAGCATCCATCATTGTGGGCTCTTCTATCACTGTTTGGTTGATTGGTTTAAAGTATGTTGATTCAAGCATAGTCTTACCTAATTTCTTATATGTGGCTTTTATCCATTTCTTAATATGCTGTGCCGTATTGTACATAGGAAGCTTATTTGGTCAGGGCAAACCAGAAGCAGAATTGGCTCAAGTGGTTTGGTCACGAGAAGACATGGATAGGGAAACCGTTAGTTTACAGAGTTTACCTTGGTATAAAAATTATCGTTATCAAGCCATCGGTATTCTAATATTGACAGCTATAATTTTGATTATTTATTAAAGCTCATAAGCTGACTTATAAGGTGTAGGCGATGATATTCTGATAGATGTTTTGACAGGAAGCTTTCATTGGTAGACTTTATCTGAGGATTGAATGTTTTCCTTGGTGTCTTGCACCCTTTTTTTATTCATTTAACACCTATTATAACTGTAATAGCATTAAAGGTTTTATATTTGTCTCAGTCTTATTATTTTATAAGTAACAATTAAGGCAACGAAATATTAATAAGGTATAACTAATTAAGAATAATGCTCAGTTTAGGCTGCGCATTTCAGGAGTTTTAATAGGCCTCAGATGTCATAGATATCTGGGGCTTTTAAAATTGCTGAACAAAACATTTCTTTTTACATAAGGCTTTTGAAACTCGGCCTTTTCAATTTTATTTCACCCAATCGTTCTTTTTTGGCCGCCTCATACGAACTAAAGTTTCCTTCATAAAAGACAACTTGAGAATCTCCTTCAAAGGCAAGTATGTGCGTAGCTAATTTATCAATAAACCATCGATCATGAGAGATCAATAGTACGCATCCTGCAAAATTTTCAATGGCCTCTTCCAAAGCTTGTAGGGTATTAATATCGATGTCATTGGTGGGCTCATCGAGCAATAAGACATTTCCGTTGTCTTTTAGAGTCATTGCAAGATGAACTCGATTTCTTTCCCCTCCCGAGAGTACGCCTAATTTTTTTTGTTGGTCAGCGCCCGTAAAATTAAACTTACTAATATAAGCGCGCACATTGATGGATTGATTTCCGATCTGCAGGGTTTCATTTCCTTGTCCTAGAATTTCAAAAACCGTTTTCTCCGGAACCAATTCTTTGTGTGACTGATCGACATAGGAGGTTTGAACAGACTCACCGATTGCAATCTCACCACTATCTGGTTGCTGTTCGCCCATGATCATCCGGAATAGGGTAGACTTACCCATACCGTTGGGCCCCACAATTCCTATAATTGCGTTCTTAGGAATTTTAAAACTGAGATCTTCAATCAGCATTTTGTTTTCAAAGGACTTTGTGACATTTTTAAATTCAATGACATTCTCACCCAATCTTGGCCCGGGCGGGATAAATATTTGAAGGCTCTTTTCTCTTTCTTTTACATCTTCATTACTCAATTTATCGTAGGCATTCAGACGCGCCTTACCTTTGGCTTGCTTTGCCTTAGGATTCATTTTTATCCAAGCCAGTTCTTTCTTTAACGTTTTGTTCCGCCTAGACTCCTGTTTTTCTTCTTGTGCTAATCTCTTCGATTTTTGATCTAGCCAGGTAGAGTAGTTGCCTTCCCATGGAATGCCTTCCCCTCGATCGAGCTCAAGAATCCATCCAGCAACATTGTCAAGGAAATATCTATCGTGAGTTACAGCAATGACCGTACCTGCAAATTTCTGTAAATACTGCTCAAGCCAGTGTACACTTTCCGCATCCAAGTGGTTGGTCGGCTCATCCAATAATAATATATCCGGCTGGCTCAGCAAAAGCCGACACAACGCAACCCTTCTTCTTTCTCCTCCAGAAAGTACCTTAACAGGTGTATCATCTGGTGGACATTGAAGGGAGTCCATTGCCATCTCTAATTTATGATCTAGCTCCCAAGCGTCAAAGTGGTCCATTTTTTCAAGCCACTCACCCTGTTCTTCAATGAGTTTCATCATTGCATCTTCACTCATAGGTTCGGCAAGCTTCGCACTTATTTCATTATAGGTGTTCACTACATCAACAATGTGCTGAACTCCTTCTTGCACAACTTCCTTCACCGTTTTGTTTTCGTCTAGCTCTGGCTCTTGAGAAAGATAGCCTATTTTATATTCCTTGTCAAAATATAACTTGCCTTGGAAATTGGTGTCAAGGCCTGCTATAATCTTTAACAAGGTCGATTTTCCAGAACCATTCAATCCGAGAACTCCGATTTTGGCTCCATAGTAAAAGGAAAGCCATATATTTTTTAGCACTTCTTTTTTAGGGGGGTATACTTTGGTGACCCCTTCCATTGAAAATATTACTTTATTATCTGCCATGTTTTCGATTGTTTACGCTTGCGCAAATATAGACTTTAGTTTTAAGTCTAGTTATATCTTTAGAGCCAAGAAATAAGTTACTTTAATCCAAATCTAGTCTTAATGTGGTATAAAATTTGCATTACAATGTCAAACAGTTCATGGAATGACCAAGGTAAAGAGCCAAAGGACCAGAGCACAAGAATCTCGGGCAGCAATTCAAAGATTATACATTGCTATGAGACACCTATTTCTCAGAGGTAGCTACAAACCCCTCGGTGTATCAGGTGAGGCCATGATCAAATCACTTCTTCTTCTCAAACCAGAAATTTATGGCTCGATTGCCGACCCTGAAAAGGTGGAGCTTTCCGGCCTACTATACATCTTCCAAAGACTTCCGCAAGGCATAGAAGAGTGCCGTTACATAAACCTGATTGCAAGAGAGGGTTTTGAACAAAGTGAATTTACTCCGCTAATCCCAAGCAAGAGACGCAGAAATTGTTACCGCATCGACAACGAGCAAATGTACATTGAAATGACTCGTGGTCGAAGTGATATTTATGATGTTCTTACACATCTAACTTTTTTGTTTGTTGAATCAGAAAAGATCCGAAGAAATAGCTTCGACTACAAGAATAGACCCAAACGAGAATGGCTGATGCTTGAGAAGATTGTTCAACGCATCAACAATGGTGAAAACTTCAAAAAGGAAATTGGCTATTCATACCTAAGTACCATCCTCGGAAGAACATTCGAGGAGACCGCGGCACTGGCTCAAGAATTTGAAGAGGCGGATAAAGTCAATAATTTATTTAAGATCACTTATTGGTTGTGTAAGAGAAGTACGGAGGAACATGTTGAAGGGATTGATCGAGAGATTAGCTTTTCATCGTCACTCAGGGAAAATGTCGGTAATCATATTCATGGAGAAATGTGGGCCGATAAAATAAAACAAACCCTGCTAGAAAATAACCTAAATAAAAGACCCCTCCACATTATAAGTGCCAATCTGCACAGCGTGATGAATATACTTTATTCAAAAAGGGCTTTGGGTAAAAAGCAAGGGGGCAAATCGCTAGAATCCATTGCACAAAAACTGAGCATTTCTAGCAACACAAATTTAAGAGAAAAAGTACGGCAATATGCCTTAGCAAATGGTATGATTTTCATTCCAGATGCGAGTGGCACCAATATTTCTACACAGATATTTGACCTAGAGAAAATTCAAGCTAAAGGAATTCCTTCAGAAATTAATTGGGATAAAAAGGCGGTAGATAAAAATAGACCGGTACTTCTAGTTATTGATTATCCATTTGGGGAGCAGGCTTATGAAATTATCGATGAATTATTAAAGCCTTACGGAGTAAAGGAGCAAAAATTTCATCTCAATGTTGCCTCCATAAATATTATGGGGAAGGCAGGAATTTTAAAAGGAGGAAAAGGAGACATTATGATACCAAATGCACATGTATTTGAGGGAACTGCAGATAATTATCCTTTCACAAACGAACTTTGTGCTAAAGACTTTAAAGATTTTGGTTTAGATGTATATGAAGGACCGATGATTTCTGTATTAGGCACTTCACTCCAGAATAAGGATATTTTAAGATATTTTTCTAAATCTTCGTGGAAAGCCATTGGGCTTGAAATGGAAGGGGCACACTATCAAAAAGCCATCCAAGCAGCCTCACAAATACGTAACAGTATATCCAAAGATGTTGATCTCCGGTATGCCTATTATGCCTCTGATAACCCTTTAGAAACCGGTAGTACCTTAGCTTCGGGAGGACTTGGTTTAGACGGTGTTAAACCGACGTATTTGATTACGAGTAAAATCCTTTCTGGCATTTTGAACAGCTGATTTTCAGTATTATTAGAACATTTGTTTGCGACTAGTTGGATATTTAAATTAAACTTCAACTATATGACACTATTTTACTGTTAAGAATTGTATATCTTTCAATTTATTATAGTAAACAACCCTATAATAAGATAGAACCCAGTTCACTATGGCAGATTATTCTCTAAAATACAGTACTGATAAAGGCGAATTTTACAAAGTACTACATAAAAGAGTTAACGAATATTTTAAAGTCGAGGGTATTAACAGGCATGCTAACAGCAGAATGGTAATCAAAACCACCATTATGTTAAGCCTGTATTTTCTTCCACTCATTTACATCCTCTTTGGAAGTGTAAGTAATACTGGTCTGCTATTAGGACTATGGACAATTATGGGGATAGGTATGTCCGGTATCGGATTATCTGTCATGCATGATGCCAATCATGGATCTTATTCTTCAAATAAAACAGTCAACTATTTATTGGGCTTTGTGCTCAATTTTTTGGGTGGTTATCACAACAATTGGAAGATTCAGCACAATGTTCTTCATCACTCTTATCCGAACGTTGATGGATATGATGATGATATTTTCAAGCCAGGTGTTTTTCGGATGTCTCCATCCCAACCAAGAAGTAAACACTTTAGATTTCAAGCATTTTATGCCCCCGTTCTGTATTCAATCATGTCGATCTATTGGTTTCTTTGGAAGGACTTTGAACAATTAAATAGATACAGGGATAGAGACTTATTAAAAACTCAAGGCATTACCTACTCAAAAGCAGTTTTATGGGTGATTTTTCATAAAATTTGGTATATCGGATTAACCATTGTTCTTCCCATTTTAGTAACACCACTTCCGTGGTGGCAAAATGTACTAGGATTTATCATTATGCACGTGATGACTGGTCTTGCTTTAGCACTTATCTTTCAAGCGGCACATGTTATCGAAGAAACACACTTCTATGAGCCAATTGATGGTGTAAGTTTAGAAAATAATTGGGCGATTCATCAAATGAAAACAACGGCAAACTTTGCAAGAACCAGTGGCTTCTTTTCTTGGTTTATTGGTGGTTTAAATTATCAAATTGAGCATCATCTTTTTCCAAACATTTGCCACGTACACTATCGTAAACTTTCGAAAATTGTAAAGAGCACAGCGCAAGAATTTAACGTTCCTTACTACGAGCATACGACTTTTTTACAAGCACTTAAGAGCCACTTTTCCTTGTTGCATAAACTTGGAACCGGTAGTTATGATCATCAATTGACTTAGAAATATTACATCATTTTTCAACAAGGCATTTCATTTTTTATTGATTGAATTTTAAGTTATTCTTACGCTTCATTCTAATAATTATTACCGTTCCAATAATGCTTGGTAGAATCCATGGTATGGCTATGAGAGGCCCTTGGAAGATTGATCCAAACAAGCTTGAAGCTCCGAAGGCAAAGAAGGCAGTATATGCCGCTATTCCGCTTGCAATCATGCCTTGAATGTGCTCCGAAAGCCAACTCTTATTGACCTCTTTATTGTAAAACAAGGCCGGAGCAGAACCAGATACTCCAATGATTCCAAAGATGAATAACAGGATGGCCATTCCTTCAAATTTCTCTAGGATACACCAAACAATTAAAGCTATTCCGCCGATAAGTATAACGTATCGGAGAAACTTTCGGATGCGTAGCATCTGATCTGGGATGTCTTTTTTGTGTTTTAATATCGCTATTGCATACCATAAGGCTTCGCCTGTCAGTACTGCCAAAAACCCAAGGAAAGCTGCTATCATATAATAGCCTTGCGATAGATTAATAATGGAAAGAAGAAAAGCACTTAGCAAAACATACCACATGCAATAAGTATAGGCCCATCCGACCTTAATATGTAAATTCCCGCCTTTCTTTACGATCACCGGAATCCAGAAAAGAAATAAAGAGAGGGAACCAATGCCGATATGAGAGGTGAGTAATATTTTATCTAAAATTTCCATAATTATAATAGCTGAGTTGAAATAATAAGACCAAGCTATACCACTTTACGGAAAGAATCTGGATTTATTGATGAAGGACAAGGAATGAGGATAGTTGGCAGTCAAAAGTGCCATTTTGCAGGTTTTCTTGACGAATGACAAGGAAATTATTTAAAAAGTGGAATATATTTTCTGGATACGGGCACTAGAAATTCTACTTGAGATCCAAGGGATAAAAGCAGCCCTTGAGCATTTCCACTGATCTTTTCAATATGCTTCCTATTAACCAAAAATGATCGATGGCAACGAATGATTGAACTGCCTTCCAAAGCCTTCTGGACATTGGTGAGCGTGTTTCTGATCACTTCTTGATGCAACGTGCCATTCCTTTGATAATATAATTGAACGTAATTCTGCATAGAGGCTGCATAAAGTATATTTTCTGCCTCAATTTCAAATATTTTCGAAGAGTCCTTGAATGGAATTTTTACCCTTGTCAGAGTCACTTGAACTTCTTGATGCTGAGGTATTGTCGCTGCAATTTCACGGTATGTTTTCAAATTACTGAAAAGTCGGATTGAGCCTAACAAGGAGATTGGAAAAATGCTCACGGCAGAAGTGATTAAAAGAGTTCCAATAAAACTTTGGAAAGAAAGCAAACCATCATAAATGAAATGGGAATACAGACTATTTGCAACAGTAATTAAGAGAACAATGCACAAGGAAGCAAGCAACCATTTACCAAAAGTCCATGACTTTTCAGTTGTATCGATTTTTAAGACTTTTAGACTGATAAAATCAAATAGTATACTGACAAGGAAAGTAATTATGCCAAACGCAAAGCAATGTAACCATAGATAATCATTGATCGTATGCATTCCAAAAGGTCTAAAAGCAAAAAGAAAAAGAAAAACAACCAAGCCTGCGATTAGGCTGGTTTGCAACGTGTCCTTTAGACCCTCTTTGCTCGGAAAGGGTTGATTTAACCAGTATTTGATTTTCTGTATCATGAAATAGACTCAAAGATGGAACAACAAAATAATTTTTTGAAAGCTTTGGCGTACTATTTTATGAAACCGCTTTTGATTCTCGATGTATTATAGTTCTCGTTTTTTAAATTAATGTAGATTACTTCCTTGGGATTTTCTTTATATATCCAGTCTTCATCAAGGCCTTCCATCATATATCCATACTTATTCTTTTTTGGTTGTGAATATAACTAGGACTTGCAAAACGTATAATTTATTGTTGTCGTCAATAGCGAGTGATGAAATATTAACGGCTAGAATAGCCGGGGTATTTTGGAATTAAAAATTGTTATAGCCATCATACCTTACCAAGCCATTGTTCGTGGCGAGCCAGATAAAACCTAACTAATCTTGAATAATTTGATTTTTAAAAGAGCCAGGTAGTCCATTTTCTTTGTTTAGCGAACTGAAATACAATGATTGATCATTCTGACCGATAAGGGAGAATGTTATAAACATAAGTACGAATTAAAGTTTACGAATCATCGCTGGAATTGTTTTCGGACCTTTAGAGAAAAGCCACTAATTCCTTAAAATGACACATAAAATGATCCACATTGTGCTTTGAAAAGCATAAAGGAGGCTTCATCTTAAGCACATTGTTATATTTTCCATCAGTGCCTACCAAAATGAAGCGTTTTTTCAATTCGTTTTTTAAATGAGTAGCCAGAGCGGTGTCTGCTTGCGTTCCGTTCATTATTTCGATTCCCAGAAATAAACCTTCGCCTCTGACATCTCCAATGCATGGATGGTCTTTTTGTAATTCTTCTAAACCTAGGTTCCAATAATCGCCTACAATTCTTGCGTTTTCCTGAAGTCCTTCTTGCTTTAAAACTTTAAGCACCGCTAGTCCTGCCGCACAAGAAACTGGGTTCCCTCCGAAAGAACTGAAGAACTCCATCCCATTGTCAAAGGCTTCGGCTATTTCTGAGGTGCACACAACAGCTGCCATAGGATGCGCATTTCCTATCGGCTTACCGAGAATAACAATATCAGGCATCACCTTTTGCATTTCAAATCCCCAAAACCAATGTCCTAATCTTCCAAAACCTGTCTGAACTTCATCAATTATACATAAACCACCATCCTGACGAACACTCGTGAATATTTCTTTCAGATAACCTTTCATCAGAGGAACCTGTCCTCCGCAACCAGAGATGGTTTCAGCAATTATTCCAGCGGGTAGTTTTTCCTGCTTTCGCAAATTTTCTAAAATATCTTGCGCTTCAAATAGATAAGAATTTAAACCTCTATCGGTATTGTATTTTTTTGCTAATGGTAATTGATGGATGTATTGGTTGGCTCCTTTTCCGCCTTTGTGACCATGCTTGTATGGACTTACTTCAATCCCAAATTGAGTATTGCCATGATAGCCTTCTTCAAGGACTAAAAAGTCTTTTCTGTTTTTGAAATTTGTAGCTAGACGTAGGGCAAGATCGGTTGCAGCACTGCCACTGTTTACAAAAAATACCTTATCGAGTTTCGCTGGAAAATAACTAAGAAGTGCTTCGGAATATTCCCCCAAGATTGGATAATGATATCTAGTATTCGTGTTTAATTTTTTCACCTGCTTGCTGATGGCTTCAGTGACCAAGGGATGCGAATGTCCTACCAGCGGAATATTATTGTAAGCGTCCAGATAGGTATTTCCATCTTGGTCATACATGTATTGAAACGCTGCAGCAGACAGGTGGATTGGCTCCTCATAACTCAAGGACATGGCTGTAGAGAAGTTTTTTTCTCTTTGTGATTCTATGAGTTCAGTTTTATATTCAGACTTTGTAGAATCTAATTGACAAGCATCCAATGCCATTTGTTTAAAGCCGATTGGATTTATTTTAATCCATTGGTACAACAATTTTTTAAAAGGTGCTTCACTTATAGTAATGTACTCATTGTTAGGAAAATCTGCTTTGGTTTTTGCTGAATTACACAGACTGGTGATGATCCTTCCAGCTATTAAATAATAAAGCAGTTCCAATTCAGATTCCTCTAGAGGAAGCAATTGGTGGTAACTCTTGATCACAATCGATGCATCGGATAGAATGTTATCACTATTTGATAAAATATAAGACAATGAAACCGCCAATTCACAAATTAGAGAGGAGTAAACCATATCCCCAAAATCAATCAATCCACTAACGCCCTCCGCATCGAACATCACATTCCAAGGATTAAAATCATTGTGAATTAAGGATTTTCTAAGCAGCCCCATTTTGGGTTTTACAAATTCATTTATTTGGTCAAAGTAATATTGGATTAAGCGCGTATCTTCTGTATTTTCTACATATTCCAACAATGGTTTGTTGTCCATGACCTGTTGAAGATCCCAGGGAATACTGCGATGATGGAGGGCATTTTCTGCTTGGCCCATTAAAAGAAAATCTATGCTGGCCATTGCTCTTCCTAAGGATTCCAACGCTGGCTCTTTCAATTTTGTATGGCCCCAAAATTCACCCACAATAAAACTTAAGCAACGGACAATGGAGTCATCTACATGGATGAGATGATTTCCATCTCTATTTAAAATTGGATGGGGTATCTGGTATGCTAGCTTAGCTTGGAGCGATAATAATAATTCATTTTCTGCGAGTAAATCTATATAGGTATTCGTAGAGTAGGCGTTGATTTTCAGGAGATATTGATCACCCGTGGTTGTTTGAATTGAAAAATTCTGGGAACCATAACCCTCTAATTTCTTGACACTTGAAAGCTCAAAGTTGTAGGATGCAAGAAGAGATCTTAAGGCTTGATCAGTCAAGTTTAAATGTTTGAGACAAATATCAACATTGACATTTTAAAAATAAAATTCTTATAAACTTTTTGAAAGTAAATCCAATATTTCTAATCCAAGTAAGTCGCAAGCACTAGGCTTATCTTCCAAGCCACTATTATTGCAAAGCACAACAACGGCAGACTCTGAACCTTCAATAAAGCCAGCAAAAGCAGTATAACCACCTGTCTGTCCATTGTGAAGCACGATGAGTTTATCCGTAAATTCATAGTTGAATATGTGCCAGCCAAGCCCGATCCATTTCTGTTCTTCAATTTGGATTTGCTTGTTTGTAGCTTTAGAAGCTATCGGATCATTTAAAACATATTGCATGAATTTCATCATGTCTGAAGTGGTAGATCTGATTCCCCCATGTCCGGGAAAAGTTGGCATATCCCAAACCGGTGTTTCTTTGCCATTAGATGAATGGCCTTGAATAATTTTGGCGTGAATATCTTCGTTTCCCATCACAAAAGTTCGATACATTTCCAATGGTTTCAACAGTCTTTCTAACATGATCATCTCGTAAGATTTACCTTCGACTTGCTCCAAAATATATCCGAGAATCATCATGCCATAATTGGAGTATTCATAGACCCGATCTTCAATGGGTGCCGGGTCGTAAGATTTTAAAAACCTGACCAGGTCTTCTTCTCTATGGTTTTCATAAGGCCGATTCATGTCTTTAACATTGCTAAAAAAACTATAAGGTAGTCTAGGAATTCCGCTGGTATGTGTGGCTAATTCTCTGATGGTAATTTTCTTCTCTTCCGTCCATTGGCAACTTCCTTCCGGCATATAATCGCACATATCATCGTCGAGGGACAATTTATTTTCTGAAATTAATTGCTGTAAAAGTGTACTTGTCACAGCTTTAGAAATCGAACCAATTTCGTAAATGGAATTTTTAGTTGGGACGACTGGATTTTCTGTGCTGATTTTTCCATAATTATGGTAACTTATTTCATCCTTATTTAATATGGCGATGGATATTGCTTTTGCAAATTCGCTTTCGAGATAAGAGGACGCAAGACTGTCTATGTTAGATCCTATTTGGGCTTTGCTTTCGCAAACAAGAAAGAGGCAGAAGCATAAGAAGAGGCAATGGTTTTTCATAAGATCTTGTTCAAGATTAAAATGTCTTAGACTAAAATTTAGTTCCACTAAGGTATTATTATATTTTAGTGTTGGAATGAAAGAAGTGTACCTCAGATTTGGAACAAGCTTAGAGAAGTTAGATGGTAATCTCTGGCATTATCATTTAGTGGTGCCTGCCGAGATTAAAGAGAAATTTGTTGAAGGGAAAGATCGGAGGGTAGTCATCAAATTAGAAGGTTATGAGAAAGAAATTCCTTGTGCTATTATGTACATGAAGGATGAATATTATTTTATAAATCTGAACAAGGAAATTCGTACGAAATTAAAATTGAAGGTAGGGGATAAGGTCGAGGTGCAGATCAGAAAAGATAAAAGTGAATATGGGATGCCTATGCCTGAGGAGCTAGAAGAAATGTTTTATCAAGATCCAGAAGCAAGTAAGTATTTTCATAAACTGACAAGGGGCAAGCAAAGGAGCTTAATGTATTTGGTTGCCAAACCTAAAACGGAGGCCACACGGATAAAAAAGGCTTTGGTTATTTCAGACTATTTAAAATTCTGCAGAGGCAATTTGGATTTCAAAGAATTGAATCAAGCCTTTAAAGATTTTCAATACTAAACATTTAGGAGTTCCGCAACCATCTGATCTTTCCAAACTTCCATGGTTTTGCGTCTATACTGCATGATCCATCTAGGATGAGGTTGTGGAACAATCTCATCAAACCACTTGTATTCTTCGTTCAATTTATTTAGGAATTTGTAATTCTTTCCTTTACCCCAGCAAAATACTCTATCCACTGTCAACCCGAAATTAATTTGTTGCTCGATGTATCTCACGATGTATGGCTTCACTGCTTTGAATAATTTTGGGTCATCATAGTAATTATAGTTGATGCCATCTTTGGTAAAGCCTAAAGGGCAGGTAGAGGAGATATAATAGTTGCTAAAGAATTCTAAGGGTCCCCCCATCGATTCTATCAATGTGAAAACGTAAATACTTGAAAGCTCGTGCTTTTTTTTGAATGGATTGTCAATACCGCAGTGCTCTTTAAGATGTATGGGGTCGGTAAAGGGAATACCTGTCACCCCAGCGCCCAATCTACCTGGGTTGATACCCATGATAAGTTTGCGAGGTTTAGAATCGCCATAATACTTTCTATAAAACACGGACATGGCCTCTAGGGTATCTGCTTGGTCAAAAGGATAAATTAAGGAAACCCCCTTGGGTAATTTCCAATTTCCCTTCATTTCATTGAAGTAATCGAGGATTTTCTGGTCTAGATGGTTGGACATAGGCATAAAAAAAGGCTTTTCTTGTAGAAAAGCCTTTTCGTACTAGCTATTTAGCACTTATATTTTCTTTATTCTATCTACTAATCTGGAAGTAGGTTCGATTTGTATAATACATAAGTGAAAACTGCTGCTGCAACTAGTACTCCGCCTGTGATCATGATCCATTCCATAATAAAAAGGTTTTGATTTAGTTAAAAATTATTCGTAATACATATCAAATATGCACGTATTCTTACAATAAAGAGTCCATAAGAGGAACAAACGCTGCATGAAAAGCAAAAAAAATCACATTTTTTTTAAAATTCGCCTATTTATTGAACTCACTTCACGAATATACTGCAAAAATGAGTAAATAGAAAATAATATTCTATGGAATTTTGGTAGTTCGGAATCAATACTATTTAACATCACTTATATTCTAATTCATTTCATTATCAAAGTATTATATACCATATAAGGCTAACTTTGTATATATAAATATTGCTATGAGAAATCTTCGACTCCTCCCTCTCTTCGTTTTTTGGACAAGTTTAATATCTGCCCAAGTCATCACTGGTGAATTAACAACCATCGAAGGCCTTCCTTTGATAGGTGCAAGCGTTTATTGGGAAGGAACAAATGACGGAACAATCACGGATGAAAATGGTCTTTTTGAGATCGATAAGGCTTCGGCTCATACCACCTTGATTTTTTCCTATGTGGGCTTTAAAACCCAAACGATCAAAGTAGGTGATTTGAACCACTGGGAAATTCAACTGATTGAGGATTCAACACTGGCTGCCATAGAAATAAGAGATAAATCTAAGGCCACAAGATTTGAGGATGCTCCGGCTAAGATTGAAGTCATAGGCACAAGGGAAATCGAACGAGCGGCATGCTGCAGCCTTTCAGGTTGCTTTAGCACCAACTCAAGTGTCACCTCTGCAACTACCAACGTCATCACAGATGCCAAGGAATTACAATTGCTTGGACTATCCGGAGTCTACAATCAAATCCTTTTTGATGGAATGCCATACATCCAAGGGCTATCTTATCTTTATGGAAGTGGTTCCTATCCAGGTACCCTGCTTAAGGCCATATATGTAGCGAAAGGTTCAAATTCTGTACTCCAAGGAGTGGAAGGAATCAGTGGACAGATTAATATCATTCCCAAAGATCCAGCAGAAGAACCGACCTTGTATTTAAATGCTTTCGCAAATTCATTTGGTGAGAGTCAATACAATGCCAACTATTCAATAAGTAAAAACAAGGTTAAAAATCTGTTGACGGCGCACTTGACGCTGCCCGCTCAGAAAATTGATCTAGATGGTGATGGTTTCAGAAACATCGTGTCAACCAATAGAATGAGTTTCTACAATAAGTTTTCTTTCGGTGATCCTGAAAATGATCGGTTTAAATTTCAAATTGGAACAAGATTTTGGACTGAGCAAAGAGAAGGGGGATCAATGGACTATGAGCATGGATTATCCAACGAAAACATATATGGCCAACATGTTGATCTGAATCAAATCGATATATATGGAAAATCAAGTTTTTCATTAACTGAAGATTTGTCCATTACCTTGATGCATTCATTTATGATGAATGAGCAGACCAATAATTATGGTGGTAAAATTTACGATGCCTCTCAGACGATTCACACAAGTTCTTTATTTTCTGATTTCTTTTATGGAAATCAGGATTACAATATAAAGCTTGGTGTGCAGTGGGTCGAAAATGATTTGAAGCAAAATATAACCATCCCTGAGAAATTTGATTTTCTGACCTATGCTGGAAACTACGATCAAAAATATTCATTGCCAGGTGCCTTCCTAGAGCATACTTTGAATCACAATAAAATAACCTTAATTACAGGTTTAAGATTGAATCGTTATGATGATATTGGACTCCGTTGGATACCAAGAGGACTTTTAAGAATTGAACTAAACGAGAATGCAGATTTAAGATTTTCCGCAGGAAAGGGGTATCGAATTGCACAGCCATTTGCCGAAAGGATCAATTTACTATCCAGTAACAGAAATATTTTTCTTGATGAAAACTTAAGGCCTGAAGAATCTATCAATATAGGAACTAATTTTGTGCAATCTCTTTATTTCGAAAAGTGGAACTGGACCATCAGTGCAGATTTTTATATTACTAAATTTCAAAATCAAATTTTCCCTGATTATGATAGATCACCAGCACTTGCTTTCGTAGAAAATTTTTATGGAAATTCAACATCTGAGAGCTTTCAGTTAGAGAATAAAATTGAAATTGGATCTCAATTTGATTTTAAGATTGCTTACAACTATTTAAATCTTTACCAGATCAGAGATGGAGCAGAGTTTCAACTTCCATTTGTAGCTAAACATAAAATGCTTACCAGTGCTTCCTATACCACATTGAGTGATGCGTGGCAATTTGATTTAAATTACTCTTGGCAGTCAGCAAAAAGGTTGCCTGATACCAGTTTATATCCAGAAAATTATCAATTAGCGAATGAGGGAGAAAGTTATGGTATCTTAACTACACAAATAACACGTCGATGGGAGAAATTTCAAATTTATGGCGGGGTAGAAAACATACTCAACTTTTATCAGCAATTTCCAATACTTGCCTACGATGATCCTTTTGGTCCTTACTTTGATCCTGCCTTTGTGTGGGGCCCAACCAAAGGGATTGAATTTTATCTCGGGGTGCGTTACAATATAGAGTAGTGAAGAGTATCGCCTTCTTTGTTTTCATTTCAATTACTTGTCTCCAGGCACAACAAGACGCTGGTTTTATACCTAGAAGCCTAACCGTAAAATCCACAAATCAGAAAATAGAAATAGACGGTCAAGCCAATGAAGAAGTCTGGGCTAGCACGCCCAAGCACTCTGACTTCTATATGCAAGCACCAGTAGACGGTAAGATTGCCGAACAGAAAACCGAGGTTCAACTAACCAGTAATTCAGAAGCACTTTATCTATTTGCCACTTGTTATGATGATCCCAACTACGTCATACAAACCCTTAAAAGAGATAATTTTGGTGAGGATGATGCTTTCTTTATTGTCATTGATGCCGTCAATCAAAAGTCCAACGGTTATGGGTTTGGCGTAAATGCCTTGGGTGCGATGACAGAGGTTTTAGTAACGGATGGTGATGTGGATAACAGTTGGGACAATCGTTGGAAGGTTGTCACTGTGAATTACGAGACACATTGGACCGTTGAAATGGAAATCCTATTTAAGACGCTGCGATTTGAAAGTGGGAAAAAGCAATGGGGAGTAAATTTCGGAAGGGTAGAGCCAGGTAGCAATGAGGTACACGTATGGTCTCCTATTCCACGGCAGTTTTCATACGTTGAGATTGGATATTGTGGGCAACTCAACTGGGAGCAAGCTCCAACGAAGCAAGGAAAGAACATTGCTTTAATTCCGTATGTCTCCTTGGCCTCTCAGCAGAATAAGGATGAGAATACTGCTTGGGAAGCGAAAATGAATGTTGGTGGGGATGCTAAATTTGCCTTGAGCACAGGGTTGAATTTAGATCTCACCATCAATCCAGATTTCTCACAAGTTGAAATAGATCAACAACAAACCAATCTTACACAGTTTGATATTTTCTTTCCAGAGCGCCGTCAATTCTTTATTGAAAATTCCGACATATTTTCCGGCTACGGTCAATTTGCTAATTCCCCTTTTTACAGTCGAAGAATTGGCTTGAGTAGATTTGGTGAGCAGGTGCCCATTAGATTTGGAGCTCGGCTAACGGGTAATTTAAATAAGCAACTGCGAATCGGTGCCTTCAATATTTCAACAGACGAAGGAGACCAAAATCAAAACTTTTCGGCCCTGACTTTTCAACAAGCCATCGGTGTCCGTTCCAATGTCAAAGGAATATTCTTAAACCGTCAGGCCTTTCAGGATTTTGATATCATTGATGGCAATTATGGTAGAAATTTAGGAGGAGAGATTAACCTGATTAAACCGGATGGAAAGATCGCCGGACAGCTCGGATATATTCAATCTTTTAAGGAAGGAATTTCAACAGATAATAAACACATATACGGAAGGGTTGAATATAATGGACAGAATTTCAGAACCTTCTTGTTTATTCAAAATCTTGGAGAGGATTATTATGCCGACATGGGATTTAATGCTCGGATTATTAATTTCGATCCGAGAAATAATCTGGTTGAGAGAATAGGCTACACCCAAATTGGGAATATGGTAGACTATTATCTGTATCCCAAATCATCTCAGCTTGTAAATTATCATTGGTCTGGGATTGAAAATTTTATCATCATAAATGAAGCAGTTGGATTAAACCAATGGTATACTAGATTTAGACATTTTATATTTTTTAAGAACAGTAGTCAATTGCGATTCCGTGTGAATCATATTTATGACAATCTGATTTTTGATTTTGCGATTACTGAGCCGGCCATCCCGGCAGGGGAGTATGATACCTGGGAGGTAAATGTTCAGTTTAATACAGATATAAGAAAGCCCTTAAATTTTGAAGGCTATGTGGTGTTTGGAGATTTTTACGTCGGCAAAAAACTCACATACATTGCAGACTTAAATTTTAGAGTTCAACCGTGGGCCAATTTTAGTTTGGGGCTAGAACAGAACCTGATTCGAATGCCAGAACCCTACGGGGATGTTGATCTTACTTTGGCCTCAGCAAGATTGGAATTTAATTTTTCTACTTCCTTGTTTTGGACAAGCTTTATTCAGTATAATACCCAGAGAGATAATTTTAATATAAATACTCGACTGCAATGGCGTTATGCACCGATGTCTGATTTCTTTTTGGTGTATACAGACAATTATCGTATTGAAAATATGTTTGGTTCAAAGAATCGAAGCTTGGTATTGAAAGCTTCTTTTTGGCTGGGTCTTTAAGGTTGAAGTTTTCTTGCCTGATGATACTTTTCAATCAAAGCTTTGTTTTTATTTCTGGGGTCATGAGCTTCGTCTGGATCCAAGTTAGATTCAATCCCGCAGGCATTTAAATAGTCATAAAGAGTGTTGATAAATTTTATGTTCTTTTCTTCTTGGTTCTTGGGTTTAGCCCCTGCTCTTAATTTTAATTGGGTTTCAAAATGGGGGAGGAGATGATTGATCCTTTTCTCTTGATAGATTGAAAGTATGTTTGTTATTTTTTCTTCTTCGGATAATCTTGCCATTTTTTCAAAATCCCTTTCGTCCCATTTAAAGAGTTCATTGTACTTTTCAAAGTAGTATAAATTAAAGGCCAGCGCATGGCCATAGATGCAATAAGGACATCCGTTTAAAATAGAAATATTTGTTGTGAGGATATTTATGGAGATGGGCCCCATTTTTTTACTGATGCTTTCATAGTGCGTCATATTTTTCATCACAAAGAACAAAGATCCCATTCCTCCCTTTCTTTCAATCAATTCCATCATGAGGCTCGGGGTGAAACCCCATAAATTATTGATAACTTTTGTAATGATGAATTTAGCTGCTCTTTGGCTAAGGTTCATTGACTAATATTTTCTTTTTTTTAGAAGTAGATTGCTTGATGAGATCCTAAGATAGATCGAGATGTATCAATAATATACTTAAAAGCAACTAAGATTTAAAAGCATATCCTGACTTTCTAAAAATCTTTATAAATTTGCACAAATTAAACAATGATAACAATGACACTAAAACAACTAATTCAACTAGAGGACAAGGCCAAGGAAGTTTGGGTAATCAGTCCATCTCTTCATTATGATATAGATATAAAGGCGTTTACTGAATTGGTAAGTGTGAATTTAGATCAGAAGACCAAGTACAGATACATCGTACCAGCTAGTAAGGGCATGGCTACGAATATTAAAAAGTATCAAAAGAAATATGGTTTAACGACGGAAGAGGTCAATGCTAATTTTTTAGTTTTGGGAGAAACAGACTTTATGCCTTTTGTGACAGAAACGGCGATCTATAACGCGTCTTCAAAAACTCCAATTGCTTGTTGTGCACCAGCGATGGAAAATAGCCAAGATGTAATAAAGTACAACAAAGAAACTTCCACAAATATGGCTAAAGCCTTTAAGAGTATCTGGAGAAAATACAAGCGGACTAATCCTTAGAAAGTATTTAAGGATTTTCTAGAATAAAAAAGAGTCCCGCAACGAAATTTTCGGGACTCTTTTTATTTCCTTCTTTACTTATCTTAAAATAATCCACTTGTCCTTTCCAATCTTACCATCATCAAGGTATTCAACGAAGTAAGTCCCTGATTCTAGGCTTCGAGCATTAATGGTTTGTTTATTATTCACAATAGAAACTAATTTTCCTTGAGCGTCATACACTTTCACTTGATCAACCTCAGTGCTTAGATGAATAACATTCGTCGCCGGAATTGGATAGGCTTGTATGTTTAATTCTGAAACATCATTTGTGGAAACCGTTGGGAACTCATCGACGAGAATGCTATTTGTAGTATTCGTTACAATGGCCGGATTAAAATCGAAATATATGTGGGCTGTGTTGGTAATATTGGTGTTTAATTCAACGCCTTCCAGTGGTGCAATGCTATAATTTATATGCCCATGACTTTCCGGTTCATTTGTCAAGCTATCTAGCAAGTAAATTCCATTGAACTCAAACCGGACAGCTCTTTCATCTGCGATGATAACCTGCAGTTGATCCGGGTGAGAGCTGTTGGTCAGTTTGAAAGTTGTCATGTCAAGATTCTCGTCGATGGTATCTGTCACCACTACATTTCTTGCATAATCATTTCCGGTGTTTTGAAATCTTATGGTATAGACTAGGTCTTCATCATTTAAAGCTAAATTATCTGATCTTAATGGATTTACTAATTTGTCATTCGGATCAAAAGAACATCGAAGTGGGGTCTTGTAATTAAAGTCATTTTCACGAGCATTGTCCTCAATTTCTAGTTCTGAAATGAAACAATATAGCTCACCTACCTGGTCTTCATTTTCTATCAATGGTGCAGTCACAATAAAATCAAATTCAAGGGTCTCTCCAGGAAACAAATCTATAATTTCCCAGCCCACTGAATGATCTCCGAAAGTGAGGTCGGGTTCCTTAAAAAAGAAAAAATCTTCTAAGCGATTATCAAGATGTAACCAAGCAATTCCATTGACAACTTTTGTTCCTCTGTTTTTAAGAGTCATTGCAAAATCAATCTCTTCGCCACATCTAAATGGAGCACTTCCGATAATACTTTGAGCATCTGTAATTTCTATTCTTGGAGTTAATCCAAATTCAAATGATTGAGAAAAGTCTTCCTCATCGACGAGGAAAGAATATTCTTGTTGGCCTGTTGCCTGCCAGATCACATTCAAGGAAGGATCATACTTGATGTTTCCTGGTCCTTGTGGCAGAATGATGTATATTCCTTCTGCTCTAAAGTTCTGAAAAGATGTTTCATCATTGGCAAGAACAGCACCCAATGAAATGTAAGGTTCGTCCATTGATTTAATACCATCTTCATTTAAATCCATAAAGAACTTGACATGAACATAGGCGTTATATTGATCTATTTCATAAGCCCCAATGTCTGGATAACTATTAAGCGGAAGAGGTCTAGGAAAACCAGAATAATCATTGGATAATCCTAAAGGCAGTCCTCCGCCCAAACAAATTGATTCTTCTTTTGGGATCAAAAGATATTCACTAATAAATTCTGGATCTTCATCCATTACCATTTCTCCTTCATATCCATTGCTTACGATACAATGTTTTAAATTTACCTCAGTAGAATCGCCAAATTCACTTATGATTTCTTCTTCTCCATTTTTCCAAAATATAGAATTCGTGGCGTTAATAATTAGGTTTTCGTTTCCGAGATGTTCTGAATTAAAAGCCACTGTACAATGGTTTAATTCGACGGTCTTTTCGCCTCCTGGATCACCATAGATACTCCATCCAAGCGTGGTACCAATATTGTGATACATAACACAATTATTGGCTATTAAATGTATAGGCTCATGTAAAAAAATTGCCGAACCAGTGCCTGTATTTAGGGACGCACTATCAATTTTTGTGACGATATTATTCTCAAAGATTGTATTTTCTATGATGCACGGATTGTTGTCATTCGTATTATTTGCCCGATAACTAATCCCCGCTCCATTTGATGCTTGATTAGAAATGAAAGAACTATTTAAAATCTTAGTATTAAAGCTTCCTAGGTATAACCCTCCTCCTTCAGAAATTGCAACAGCCTCAGTAACGTTGTTTTTAAATTGACAAGAGTCTATGGTTATTTCAAATTCGTGCCGATAATCTATATAAGCGCCGGCTCCATAATTAAGATTGTTTGATAGTATGAGATTATCATTAAACTTACAGTTAAGTATATTCAATTTATGTCCAAGTTCTTGTGATTCTCCCGCAAGATCTACGACCAATCCTCCACCATAGGCTATACCTTCATGATGTAATTCATTACCTGAAAAACTACAATTCTTTAAGGTAGTTTCTTCTCCAATACCTATGTATAATCCAGCAGCTTTAGCTGACATACTTGTAGTTATTTTATTGTCTATAAAATCACAATTTTCAATGGTTCCTTTATAGCTATTTATGCACATTCCAGCTCCTAGACCAAATACATCATCAATTTGGTTTTCCTTAATTATTAGATTTGAAAGGTTTGCATCCAATTGACGGATCCACGCTCCAGCTCCTGATTCATTTTCTAGTAACCCATTCTGAATGGTGAAACCTTGAAGTGTTGCTTTGTGGTATGGGTCTTCCCCATAAGAGCCTTCCATGTCAATGACTCTACCTAAAGCGCGTCCATCAATAATCGTCGTTTCTTTTCCAAATTCTCCAATTAACCTAACATCATTTACTCCTGTAGGCCAGATTAAATTTTCATAGTAAATACCAGGCGCAACAAGTATGGTGACTCCTTCCTCTGCGGCATTTAATGCGTGTTGTATAATGGCATATTCTCCTGGCACATGAATGGTCGCTTGCGCAAATATTGATGTTTTACAAAAGCAAAACAAGATAATGCATGGAAGTAAAAGTTTTTTCATTGGAGGAGGTTTGAACTAAAATTAGAACTATCTATTTTTGATAACGAATTTTAAATGCATTTCGTCCCGTCTATTTGAACCCTATACTAAAGTATTTCCATCAAGACTTACCTAACAATCACCCACTTATCTTTCCCAATTTTATCGTCGAGGGTATACTCTACAAAGTAAGTCCCCACTTCTAAATTCCTAACATTAATAATTTGTTGATTTTTAGCAATGAAAATTAATTTGCCTTGAGCGTTATAGACCACTACCTTATCAACTGTGCTACTTAATTGAATTGTATTTGATGATGGATTAGGGTAGGAGTAGATGTTTAGTTCGTCTAGTTCTTGCGAAGCAACGGTCGGAAATTCATCCACTAAAATACTGTTGGTTGTATTCGTAACAATGGCCGGATTAAAATCGAAATATATGTGGGCTGTGTTGGTAATATTGGTGTTTAATTCAACATCCTCCAAGGGCTTGATACAATAAT
>ENA-ORXT01000755-ORXT01000755.1-marine-metagenome-genome-assembly--contig:-NODE-755-length-48753-cov-7.026830_pt1 | contig 48753 bp, 31 predicted proteins | sample MGYA00237868_ERZ511482 | MGnify/ENA metagenome assembly ERZ511482
TACGGCCAATCAAAAAACAGAAGGCTTGTATGTTTTGAATCTTAAAGAAGGTGATCCCGTGAAGGTCAGTTCTTATGGAGAGAATCCTCAATTTACCCCAGACGGAAATAGGTTGCTTTACCAATCAGGTACTTATAGATTTGGCTCATTCGTCAAGACCTTCGAATCGGTCGACCTAGCAGGTAATGATAAGCAGATCTTGTTTTATGGTAAGTACGGTCATGAGTATGCTATAAGCCCTGATATGAAACGGGTAGCGTGGCAAGAGTTGGGTAAGATATATGTGACCTCATTTCCCCTTAACCCAGTGGGGCTGACAGCCTCTAATCAGGGTGTAGATCTCCAGCAGCTATCAGACTTGCCAGGTAATAATCTTAGCTGGAGCAAGGATAGTAATAAGCTCTCATGGACAATAGCCAATAAACTATACTCAGTAGAAATAGATGACGACTCCGAGGTCAAGTCGAAAGATATCGAACTCAAACACAAGGCCGATGTCCCAGAAGGAGTACTTGCCTTCACCAATGCGCGGATCATTACCATGAAAGGAGATGAAGTCATAGAGCATGGAACGATCATCGTAAAAGGAAATCAAATCATAGATGTAGGATTTGATATACAAGTACCTAAAGAAGCCCACGCCATAAATTGTAGTGGAAAGACGATCATGCCCGGTCTTGTAGATCTCACTCCCAAGAGTAATAACTATGACTACAACCTGAGTCCGATACAACAGTGGGAATATATAGAATTATTGAAAACGGGAATTACGACCAAACTGGATGGAGGATTTAAAATTGCCAATGGCTTTACAAATCGAGAGTTGGTCTCAGCAGGAAGAATCATAGGTCCGCGGATACTGAGTGGGGGAGTGACGATAGCTGCTATGGATACCACCTTGTTTTCGGAGGAGTCGTATATGCATTACCAAAAGTCCAACTTACTTATTGCAAAAGCTTTTGACGTGGCGGGTGTGCAAAGTGATCTTGAGCTAGATGTAGATGATATATTGGTCCTAGATAATGTGCAAAGTGATACAACAATAGTCAAGAGTAATGATATGTTGAAAATAATCATAGACGAAAGTAATAACGGTGCTGATAAGCTGAAACTGCTGCAGAAGTATACTTCTCAAAATTCTAAATTGATAGGACTATCACAGCAAATCGGTACTATACAAAAAGGTAAATTGGCAGACCTAATTATCATAGATGGTAACCCAATAGAAAGTATAGAAGAATTATCAAAAGTAACTCATACGGTGATCAACGGGCGAATCTATCAGTGCACCACTATGGAAGAGGTAGGTAACTATCGAAAGAGAATAACACGTACGGCTAACTCAGCGATCTACGAAAGTCTAAATCGTGCAATGGGGTCAGCGTGCTGTGGATTTCAGCATTGAGATAATAGAAATAATGAGCGTCTTTTGAGTCTAGACGAAAACTTGGGTTAAGGAAAGCTAGCTCTAACAAAAAACAACCAAGCCAAAGAATAAGAATCTAGAAAACAGATTTTCAAAATAAATAAAGTTAACCTGGCGCACCCAAACCCATATGGAAATCTACCCATATAATTTAAGTCAAACCTCTTTTAAGCCTTGGGTAAATAGCGATGATCCCCTAACTTTTGATCTTGACCCACTCGTTTATTACTAAGACCTTAGTGCAAGTTTGTCACAACTACCTACCTTTGGGATATCATCTAATGGATAAAGAACACATCAAACAAGAACTAGTCTATAAAGCCATCCGCAGCGGAGGTCCTGGCGGGCAGCACGCAAATAAAGTATCAACCAAGGTGCAGCTCTCATTCGAATTAGTAAAATCAAAAGGATTAAACAAAGAAGAAAAGGAGCGACTTTCCGAAAAGCTGAAAAATCAGTTAAGTAAAACAGGTGTACTCATAATAAGTGCTGATGATAAACGCAGTCAACTACAGAATCGGCAAATCGTAACAAAGCGATTTTTTAGATTAATGAAGGATGCTCTGAAGGTTCCCAAAAAACGTAAAGCAACCAAACCTTCTAAAGCCGCTGTTGCCAAACGGCTTAAGGAAAAGAAAAGAGCTTCAGAAAAGAAATCGAATCGAGGGAAACCTGAAAGAGATGATTGAGCTCTTGTTGTAGGAATAGCGATAGGGGTTTTCCTTGTTACATGACTAGTAATAGAGGTCATCCACGAAACTATTCACAATAATCGATAATAGTTTTAGAGTTACTAAGAAAAAAACTCTAAAGCGTTTAAAATATTCTAAGCCGACTCAGGACAATTATTTGGTAGTAAAAGTTGAACCCTGTTTAAATGATGAGTTTGTTGATAAAGTATGGAATTTCAAAGAACTAAAAGAATATAAATCAGGAAGAGCTTCAGCAATTCCGTTCACTGTGAGTTTGGAAGATTTTTTAAAATGAAAACAGAACGAGTGACTAGGTATGTATTTTAAGCACACTTCCGTCCCTGTTCCTGCCATTAACAAAAGCTTTAAGTTAAGGCAAACCGAGAAAAAAAGACCAACTAAAATGTGAACTCCTGTACCATAGATACGGACTGAAAAGAAAATGTCAATTACAACACAATAGCTTTTCAGTGCCAATTATTTCCGAAATAAATCATAAATAGCGTATTTTTAAATTCTGTTATACAGATTTAGGACTATAAAGAATCTGTAAATTTTAAACGTTAATTAAAAAGAAAATATCATGGGAAAAGGAAAAGACTCAAAAAAGGCTGTTAAGAAAAAAGCAGCGAAAACTCCTAAAGAAAAGAAAGCTGAGAAAAAATTGAAGAAGCCTAGATAATATTTTCGACCTTCTTTTTAAGAAGGTTCTAGTTCAATAGTTACTTTTCTAATTACAATAGATATGGACATCTTTTAATGGAAGTGATTGTCAGTGTGGTTACTATGATTATTTAGTAATTAGTAAATACTATAAACCAAGATCAAACAATTTAAACGGCCACTCCAGCTTCCAACAGCTCATTCTCGCGCACAGCCACTTTCTCCAACTCCATCGGAAATTCCACGCCTTGCATTTTCAAACTCTGGATGCGATATAGATAAGCAGCCCCTTGCATGATCTTAACAGCAACATCCGCAACCTTTCTATTATGATAGGGCTCTAGGTAAGTACCTTTGACCCAATCATTAAATGCACCCATAGACGGCCCACACCATATCTGATAATCCAAAACTCGATCTGGAGTGCCAGCATTCGCCCAGTTAGAAGACAGCCCAAGATACCATCTGAATATCAGAGCCATTTTTCGTTTAGGATTATCCTTAGCTCGTTCTATTTGTTCTGGATCTCTTTGTTGAAAAAATTCAATGCACGATTGCCAGATATCCTCCAGCGGTTTTTTAAAAACCTTTTGTTCTAAGTTTTGGCGATCAGTTGTTGGTATCTCATCAATTGATTTGTATCGTTTATAAAACTCATAAAGTTTCTTGGCTCTAGGGCCAAAGAGGGTACCTCGTTTTAGGACCTGGAGGTCTACGCCCATCTCAAACATGTCAGAGGCGGGAGCACCCATTACATCCGTCGACTCCACCACTTGGAGTAGCTTGCGGACATGGTCAGAAGTACCTGCTTCTATGCAAGCTTGATTCACACTACCAGTGACTACATATGCAGCTCCCATCATAAAGGCTGCTAAGGCAGAGGCTGGGGTAGAGATCCCGCCAGCAGCACCGATCCTTATCTTAGTTGCAAAGGAATTCTGCTTTTGCATTTCATCTCTCAATTGAATAATTATCGGCAACAGCGCAACCAACGGACGATTATCGGTATGCCCACCAGAATCTGCTTCTACGGTAATATCATCCGCCATTGGAACCTGCTTAGCTAGCTCTGCTTGCAGTGGAGTGATCTTTCCTTTAGCAAGCAAGGATCGCACAAACTCTTCTGGTGGTGCCTTCATGAATGGCATCGCTACTTCCTTCCTGGAGATCTTGGCAATGACCTTGTTATCAATAATAATGTTATTCTCTGCATCTCGGCTAAGTCCTGCTACTCGATAGTAAACAATATTTTCTGTCAACGCTAAAAAAGCAGAAGCTTCCACAACCTTCACTCCTTTATCCAAGAACAAATCCACTGCAGCAGATTCCAATATAGGCTCGGAAGGAGAGTGGATTAGATTAACGGCATAGGTTTGATGTGGTAGCTGGTCTTGGATCTTATTGAGTGACTCGATAATTTTTGCGGGTACTTGTCCTGCGGCGCCATAAGAGGCCAGTAGATTTGCTCGCCCAATAGCAATAACTAGGTCTGCAGAAGCGATCCCGTTAGCCATAGCTCCCGTTTTGTAAGCGTATTTCAATTTGTAATCTGCACGAAAAGTAGGATCTCCCAATTGCTCGGCAGTCATCGGACTAGTCAGCGCTAATACTTGTAATCCTCTTCCTTCAGATACCAAGGCCCCAGTGTTACTCACACCTATCCGTCCATTGAAATCCTTCATCACATAACAGGCCTTATCTGTCTGCCCCAGTTTCTCTCTGATTGCATCAATGTCAAAAACAATATCTCTAGGCGAACCTTGCCAAAATAGTTGTTGTGGTGTACCATTGAAATTCATACTCATCGTCCTATTGTTAATTTGTATAATTATTAATACTATGCTTCTTCTATTCCTAAAGCGATATCGGTAACTTGATAAATTCTCATTTTATCATTCCATAAATATGCATCTGCAATGATGACTAATTGTGATCCTTGTTTTTCGATTGTTTTAATATGCACTTCTAAGTGCATTTCTTTAACAGAAAGTAAGATCTGTCCGCGATACTTCCAGACTGTTTTATGATTTTCAACTTGCACAAATTTTGGAGACCTGAAGTCCTTGCCTAGGTCTTGTTGCAGGGCAAATACTTGCATGGCTTGTAAGATTGACTCTACACCTAAGGAGCCAGGCATAACCGGGTCTTGATAGAAGTGGCAAGTGAAGAACCAATCGTAGGTTTTGACAAATTTGGTAGCGTGAACATATCCTTTGCCGTATTGTCCTTTTTCTTTTGCTATGATCAACTCATGCACCATGTTTAGCTGATCATCTGCTAATCGGTAGTGTGGTTTAGATGGAGGAGCTTTGAATAGTTTCATTTTACCATAGAGCGAGTCCAACTTGATCTTCATGTAATCTGTTGGCTTCAATTGCTCGCTTATATACCAAGCAGGAATCTCTTTACCTTCGTCCAGTCCAGCCTGCGCAGCTAAAGCTTCTGCTGTAAAAAATCCAAAAGAAGAATTTCCTTTATAGAATAGATGCCCATCTACAGATAACTCAAAAGTATATCGCTGTAGGATCGTTCCACCATATGCGATAGAAGAGGTCAACACTGATTTGTTGGTTATGGTCTTTCCTCTAAAATCCGTTCCTGTCGGAAGCGCAAATGTTTCCCCATCTCCATCTAAGTTCCTGAGATATAGATCCATATCTGGGAATTGTAAGGTGCTTCCCAAGTATGCACCCAGCAATCCACAAGGCTGCAATGCGATTTCCATCAACATGGAGTAGGGCATAGTGATAGTTGAGTTTTGCAGGTAGTACCAAGCGTCTGCTGGAACATCATACTCTGCAAAGATCGGAACATCTTTTGAGAAATCTCCTTTGGTGCCATCTACCCTCAATATCCTAGAGATCAATTGTAGGTCAGAGTTAGGTTGTCGAGACATTTTACGACCGTTGTAAACCGCAAAGTCAGGACCGAAGCATTCTGTCATGTTTCCTAATGCAAAGGTGGTGATGTCCTTTTCATTCATCAGAGCACCTTCTGATCTTGGAGCAATTTTCACACCTTCCGTTTGGTCGAGGTATTTAGGATTATCTTTTTCGCGCAGTTGCAGTCCTAGGTTCTCAAAGTGGACAGTAATAACTCCATCGGATATAATTTCTAGATCACCGATCATGTATGGGTCAGGGAATAGTCCGATTTCTTTTATTTCTAGTTTATAGATGAGCTTGGTGTCGGCGGTTGGCGTTACTTGCTTGCGACAACGAACTTTTTGCTCTAGACCGAATATTGGTTGGAAGCGCGCATCTTTGGTCATTCGTTGGAGTCCCAGCATTAACATGAAGAAGCGAAGTAAATTTCCTCCTCCTTCTGCTTGCAAAGATCCTGCTAGCACCTCATCGTCTCTAAAGTGACATGGGAAATACCAGTCATCTGGATGTAGATCCTTCTCAGCAACTATGTAGCCTAAGCCATAAGCCCCTCCCGTGATATCAACAGAGGTGATACGGTCAAGCATCAGAATTTTTTCTGGTGGGATTCTTAACGATTGATTGCGACCATTTGAAAAGTAAGAGATATCATCAAAACATTTCTCAATGTCACCATCTATTAAGTACTGTAGATCTTGTTTTGAGAAAGCGGTTTTGTGTGTGTTTAGCAGAGGGGTGAAATATTTTCGTACCGCATTTTTTCTTTCTTCTATTTCTTTGTTGGAGTAAACTACTCCAGCACCATCGACCAGTTGATCATCGGCAAAGAATCCAGCACAGCCACCATCCATTTTTAGTACTAGACGATCTTGCACGTAGCATAGGTAGCTGAAGAAGAATAGCAAATTATCTCCGTTCTTGACAAATGAATTTATGGAAATATCATATCGTAATGTTTGACCCTCATAAGGTAGGTCGTCCATAAAGGATAACGTACAATCCAATAATCGATAGACCAGATTCCCTTTGTTGGTCAGATCAATTCCTAGATAGGATATGAGTAGTAGATCACACTGCCCAGACTCTATACATACTGCAGATGGGATTTGACGATCGGTCGTGTACCAGGCATCGTATGGTATGTCATATTCGGTGGTCATGCTAGAGGGTTTGTATTCTCCCAGCTTCGCATTCATCTTCGTCACCCGACTTACTAATAGGTAAGGATACATCGGCAGCATCACACGTCGACGATAAGTATCGATGATCGCATACTCTGGTCCAAAAACATTTGCGATTTTTCCCGTTGCAAATTCTTCTAGATCCTTTTGTGAAAAAACAATTTCTTTACCTTCAAATTGTTCTCCAGATTCAAAGTCTTGCAATGGCAAACCATTTTCTCCAACTTCTTTTTTGGACGTGACAATAGTCACCTCATTTTTTATTACTGACGTTTCCATAGTTGACCTTATTTTTCCAAGGGTGTTAATGTTCGTTTTTGTTATTCGATTGTGATTATAAATTGGCATCTGAGAATCAGAGGCTAAGCCTAATTTTTCCGAAGTATAAACGGATGATCCGTGATCAGCCAAAACCAATTCTTTTTTGACAGCCGATTTTTCTTTTTTAATTCTTTTTACTGAGTTAAATCTAGCCTGTACCTTTTTGCCTTCAAACAACTCACGCATAGGAGTTCCGCCAGGAATGATCTTCTTCATAAATTGCCTTTGCTCTTCAGATTCCTCTTGAGTTGGGAATAGTAAAGACAGATCTAAGTCGACTCCATGGCTTGTTAGTTGGGCCAATAAGTTGACTAGGTTGTTAATGTCTGACTTCCCTTTTTGGTCCATCGCCACGGCATGATGTTCTTTGCCATCTAGATTTGTCGTTATCCAGTTAGTGCATGTAGCATTTGCTCCGACTTCGATAAAGATGCGAGCACCATTATCATAAACGGTTTGGATGGTCTCTGGGAAGTTTACCTTCTGAACACAAACGGCTGCTGAGTTTTCAGCAATTTCTTGGCTGTTTAATCTGATCTTATTCTGAGTAATACTGGAGTAAAAATCAATAGCTGGCTGACTAGCAATATCAAAGTGGTGCATGTCTAGCAATCCCTCTTTTTCCTGTATACAAAAATCGTGATGAATCACATTCTGAAATGGAATAGGAATAGAATGACATTGCAGTTCATTAGCTATTTGAAGACAAGTTTCCTTATCACCTGATATGATCACTTCATCATTGGTGTTGATAAATGTTAGATACACTTTTTCTTTCCCTTCTATAAGCGCTTCCACTTTATGTTGCGGTGCCAATAAAATGATACTGATCCATTTCTCTTTTGCAATCTCTGTATTAACTCCCCAGTGCTCGGCAAGGAGTTCTAAGTCTCCTGCATATCTATTTTTGAAAATATCCGACTGTCTGAATTTCTCAGCGCCATTTGGGTGCCACACACCTAAAGAGTACCACATACTACTGCACTCGCCCATACTATATCCAAAGGCCATGTCTGGATTCAGTTTGAAATGATCGCGTAGGATATCTGTAAAGATGGCTGAGTAGAACACCCCTGCAGACATCATCGCTACCGAGTTGTCGTAAATATTTGGAGTATCATCATCAAGACGCTTAAGTTTTGGGTATAGATAATCCTCATTTATAAACCGATCAAGATCTCCAACTAAATTCTCATATCTAGTCATTAGTTCAGGGAATAGTTGAAAACTATCTTTCCCTAGACCAGCATAGGCAGTGGCTGAGCCAGGATAAACAAAAGCTACTTTACCTTCATGTCCTAGAGGGTTTGGGGTGAAGTAACTTCCGTTAGGAGTTTTGAGCGCTTTGTTATTTTTGAATGATGACGATAATTGATTTTGAAAAAACTGAATCTCTTTGCGTAATGCTACTTTATTGTTAGCAACTAGTACTATCGAATATTTGGTTTTGTTTGTTTTGGATTTTTGAAATAACTGCTGAGCTATTGATTCTAGTTCAGGTTTATCCTCAATGGTAGTTATGAGTGATTCTAGTTGCGCTGATAGTATTTCAATATTGTTGCCACCTAGAATAAGTAATTCTGGTGTCTGGTTTTGAATGAATGTACTTGTATCCCTTATTGTTGAACTCGGATTGGATAATTGGATTTGAATATCTCCAACTCCATTAATAGCTGCTTTTCTTTTAAGTTCTCCGTTAGGAATAATCCAAGGTCTTGATTCCGTGGGGAAATAATAAGAAGTGTTTTGAAAAGCCTCATTCTGCGGGGCTGTCCAGTTTGGAATTCCAGGAATGAAACGATGGTACATGCATAAGGCTGTTTTTATCAGACTAGCCATTCCTGCAGCAGCATAGGTATGTCCGATGTTGGACTTTATCGAACCTAGGGCAATTGGTTGCTCCGATTTATTTTGTAGCAAAACTTCTTGCTCTTGTATGTCTTGAGTGGCAATTCCTGTAGCGGCTAACTCTATATATTCAAATGAATTCTCAACACAATTTTTACCTATTCCATCTATTACGGTGTATATCTTTTCTTCGAGCTTATCTGTCTTTCTTTTTAAGACTACAGCACCTGCTCCTTCACCGATCAGCCATCCTTTATCTCCTAAATTTAAAGGGCTTGATGGTTTCTCTTTATTATTAGTTGGATGATCTTTTTGCCTTAACAAAACGTTTTCGACACCACCAGAGAAATCTACTGCTCCTACGACAACTGCATCTGCCTCTCCTGAGGATAACATATTCTGTGCTATTTCTAACGCTTTAAACACGGAGTTTTCTCCACAAGAAACAGTAAAGGAGGCACCTGAAAAATTCCATAATGCGCTAATTCGACTAGCCATTAGGTTGCCTATAAAACTGGTAAATTCACTAGGTGCAGTTTTGCCCTCCCGATCATAAATTCCTTTTTTAACTAACTTGATTAATTCCGACGTCGATTCTTTATCTAGATCTAGGTCGGTATTTGACAAGGCATCTTTGATTTGCCACTCTACATCCCATCTTGCAAGACATTGATGAATTGCTAATTCGGTTTCCATAGCAACTAGTACGGCTACATTTGAGTGCTCTTTTAATCTTGCGTCTTTGATTGCGTTGTCCGTAACTTTCAGTAGCAATGCTTGCTGAGGGTGTAGGCGTTCTGCTTCTTTGGGCTGGATCTTATAACGTAATAAGTCAATTTCGAATTCATCTATGAAAGCGCCTTTAGGTGCTGTTCCATTTTCGAAACCATATTTTTTCATCAAAGCCACGTTATCTTCAATTCCTTTCCATCGCTTTTTTGGAAGCGAATGAAAATGTTGTTCTCCGTTATAAATGGTATGATAAAACGATTGTAAGTTTTCACAATTTCCAAAATGAGCATCCATTCCGACTACTGCCATTGGATATAGCGGAATGAAGTTATCAGCTGCTTTCTCTTTGTTTTTTTCGCCTAAATAATTTTGTACGACCATATGTGCATTGGTTCCACCGAAACCGAATGAATTAATGCCGGCTTGTTTTATTCTATCTTTCCATGGCGTATGATCTATGATCATTCCTTCGCTGCCTTTCCAATCTCCATCAGCTTTGATTGGATTGGTTAAGTTGATGTTGGGTGGTATGACCTCGTGCTGCATAGCTAACAAGACTTTTAATAATCCAGTCATTCCGGCAGCTGTAAGTAAATGGCCCATGTTAGATTTTACTGAACCGAGTAGTGGTGTTGTATCATGCTTCGAGAAGTATCTGGCAATCGAGTTCAACTCGGTGATGTCTCCTAGTGGGGTTCCGGTAGCATGACATTCTATATAGGATGTATCACTCGGTGATATATCGTTATTAGCATAAGTTCTTTCGAAAGCTAAGTTCTGTCCTTTGGGATTAGGGCTCAATAGGAATTTTCCGCGACCATCATTTGATAATCCTATACCACCTATAAGTCCTATTATTTTATCTCCATCTCTTTCTGCATCATCTAATCTTTTGAGCAATACCATTCCTGCTCCTTCAGAAGAAACTAGTCCTGCAGAGTCCTTATCGAACGGAACGAATTTTTGATCCATCGGTGAGTAGGCATGGAATATAGAAAAACCCATATGGATAAATAATTGATCAGAGGCACTCACTGCACCTGCTAGCATCATATCTGCCTTACCCGTTAGTAGTTCATCGCAGGCTAGCTTAATCGCATACAAAGAGGTAGCACATGCCGCATCTAGCGCGTAATGCGTTTTGCCAAGCGCCAGTGCCTCACTCACCATTTCTGATGGGGTATAATCTAAGACCTCATTTTGCGGAGCTGCTTGTTGATGATCTTTTAGCTTGAATGATGGAGTGTTTAGTAATTTCTGAATATGAGACTCCAACGACCGATTGTATATGTCTGCAATTAACTGATGGGAAGAGCTAGTGGGGAAAGATAAATTCCCAAGTATTAGTCCACAGTTTTTAAGGCGTTCTTTATTTTGGAAATAGCCACCATCTATAAGCGCTTCCTTGGCAGTATATAGTGACCACTGGTATAGTTTATCTTGTCTGCTTAAGTATTCGGATGGTAACTCAAACCCGCTAGGGTCAAAGTGAAAATCTCGGATATAACCTCCACGGGTAGAATAGCATCGGTCCTCTACCCCTTTTTCTGGATGGAATATCGATTCTGGATCTACTCCAAGATCCTTCTGTGTTGCATGACTCGTCAGGTCTTTTTCAGACATCAAGTTTTCCCAAAATTCCTTCGGTGTCGAAGCTCCTGGAAAAAGGGCTGAGGTTCCTATGATGGCGATCTTAGTCATGTCGGTCTATACGGCTACTTATGTTCTGTTATTTAATATTTTCTAATTGCTACCAAACTAATTGTCTAGAGATCGTTACGGTTGCTCCCATAGTCTTGATATATACATTACCTTCTTCATCATACACTGTACACTCAGCGACTAGCTTTGTTTCGTTTGCTTCTTGGACGGTTACATTTACAAATAGTTTTTTGCCAAATGGAACTGGACGATATAGAATTGCACTGTCTGTCTGTAGTGGGAGACTATTCGCACCATCGTAATTTTTCTGTACCCAGACTAACATTCCTTGATACTGGATATCTGCAAAAAAAGTATTGATGCCATTGACAGGGAACTGTCCTTGCTCAGCCAATGGAACAGGAGGAGCTACACAAGAGAGTACTATTTGTTTTTCTGTACAATCCAATACTTCTTTTATTCCCTGAAAATGTGTGTCATGGAAGAGAGAGCCATCTTGATACAAAACTTTCCCATCGGTTGCTTGATAAGTGCCACTTACCTGATGTCTAAATTTTGGTGACTGTGGAATTGCTTTCTTACTCAATAAGGTAACTGTTGCGCGATAATGGTTAGTTGGTAATTTCCTTCCTTCACTCAGCACTGTTGTTTCAAAAACAATTTTTTCTTCCGTTTTCTCAAGTTCTTTCAGCTCCAAGACATAATCCTCCTTTTGATTCCCATCAAATATGATCCCTTTGAATAGGGAAGTATTTTCAATTTTAAATACCGAATAATCAGGGTATAGTTTTTCGCAACTATGCGCCATCCAACCTACTGCATTGACAACAGGCAGGACTGCGTTGTTTTGGATCTTGTGATGGTTAAGGAATGGATTTTTATCTAAGGTCAAGTGTCTATGTATGCGATAAGTTCTTAAATCCCCAAGATGACTAACTGCAGCAGGGAGCGTGCCACCGATGATGACCTGAGGTTGCTGTGCATGATCAGTATTCAACTCATTGACTAACATGGCAGCTCCGCCATCGCTATTGACTAAGCTTATTCCAGCTGCTTCAAACTGTGCCTTCAACTCACCACTTACCATACCACTATCCCAGGCTCCCCAATTGATTGCAGAGACCTGTGTGTTAGGGTGATTGGTTTTAAATAGGTGAGCTGCCTTACTCAATATTTCATTGGCAATTGCGTAATCCGTTTGCCCTACATTACCATAGAATCCTGCAACTGATGAAAACAAGATCAAGTGGTCTAGGTTATCTATATCAACAGCACTAAATAGACTTAGCATGCCATCCAGTTTGACAGATAATACATTTTCAAAATCGCTTTCTGTTTTGTCTTGTATGTACTTGTCTGCTAGTCGACCAGCGCCGTGAATGATTCCGGTAACTTTCCCTAGCTGTACTGTAGCTTTACCGAGGGAGACTTTGAAGCTATCTACGTTCGTCACATCTCCTTGTAGGTAAATTACTTCACCACCATGACCTTGAATAGTTGATATCGTTTCGTCTATTTCTTTTTTAGCAACTATTTTTTTATAGATGTTCTTTACTTTGACTAGGCTAGGCTTTTCTCCATTAGCTGTCATGTCATCCATGATCAATCGCTTCAGGGCACTCTCGTCATGCTCATTACTAGCGAATGCAGGAATATCAAATTCAATACTAGATCTTCCAAGCAATATGAATTTACATTGAAATGATCTTGCCATCTCAATGACACAATTTGCTGTGACACCTCTAGCGCCTCCACTGACCAAGAATACAGATTCGCTTGTGACCGTGGTAGTAATAGTTTGATTCTCTATGAGTTTAGCGGGGAGAGCTTGAGTGGTTTTTCTTCCTTCTTCCGAGTAGGCAACTTCTATAGTTGATAAATTGGCATCGTGATATTCTGCCATTAATTGTTGGACGATTTGTTCAGTTGGTAATTCTGGCTGGATATCGATTGCTCTACAGAACACTGGTGACCACTCTAGATTTAAACACTTAACTAAGCCCGTGATCCCACCTCCGACTACTGAGGTGTTTTCTCGTTTTCCTTGCCCTAGGTGTCCATCCATTCTAGTCAAGGTCAGGAAGTTAGCTCGATGTTTTTCTCCCAGTTCGTTCAGATCCTCTTTAACATGCTTAGCGATGAAGAATAAGGTTTTCAGCACTTCTTTTTCTTCGTCAAAATGTTGAGTGAAATTAGGTTTTAGAAATTCATAGTGAGGATGGATATGTATCACGCTACCTATTTTTCCATATTTTTCATGGACCGCTTGCACGGCGTTTGCAACAGATAAATCACTACTATCCGGTAGTGTAATTGAGTTTTCGGTTATGGGATTATTGATTCCACTTAAATTTAAGGTCACTACTTGATTACCCATTTTCTCGAGGGTTGATATAACTTGATGTGTTAGGTCCGAACCATCATTAGTGACTAATACTACATGAGATTTTGGTAAAGTAAATTCTAGTTGATCTGGTTGAGGTAGGTATTTTAATCCAACCTCAAACCGCTTCACGCCATGAAAACTACCGGTCCGAATTTGACCTTGCTTTTGCTCATGGGGTGTAGATGTATTGTTTGTACTATCGTTAGTTAATGAATGACTTTTTTTTTACCATGAGCAGTTACATGATTAACAATTTCGGATAGCGTTCTTAGTTCTGTTAATTCGTTTGGGTTGATACCTGACATCTCAGGATGCTGCTTAGTCAATGCGCCGAATATTTCTACTCGTTTGATAGAATCAATTCCTAAGTCCGCTTCCATATCCATATTAAGCTCTAGCATTTCTGCAGGGTATCCAGTTTTTTCACTTACCACCTGTAATAAGGATGTCGTTATTTTATTAACATCCACTGACCCGTTACTGGATGGTTGACCTACACCGTTTTCATTTGCAGAGACTGCGTGATGTGGAGTAGTTGTAGTTGTATTGGATGTCGCATTATTCTGTGGTGACGCATCTACAATACCATTATTACTTGTAGGAGTACTACTATTGCTTGTAACAAAGCTTACGATCTCCTGTAGTGTTCTTAGCTCTGTTAATTCATTCGGATTAATACCTGACATCTCAGGATGCTGCTTAGTCAATGCGCCGAATATTTCTACTCGTTTGATGGAGTCAATTCCGAGATCTGCTTCCATGTCCATTTTAAGTTCTAACATTTCCGCAGGATAGCCAGTCTTTTCACTAACTACTTGTAGCAGGGAAGCGGTTAATTCATTCACGTCCATTGTGCCATTACTGGATTGTTGGGATGAGCCATTTCCATTGGAAGATATAGGGTGCTGTAGAGTAGGTGTATTTGCTGTTATGATAGGTGCAACTATTGGAGCTGCAACTCCATTACTGCTTGTCGATATCTGACCGCTGTTTTTGGTAACAAAGCTTACGATCTCTTGTAGTGTTCTTAGCTCTGTCAGTTCGTTTGGATTGATACCAGCCATTTCAGGATGTTGCTTCGTCAATGCGCCAAATATTTCTACTCGTTTAATGGAGTCAATTCCTAAGTCTGCTTCCATATCCATGTTGAGTTCTAACATTTCCGCAGGGTAACCTGTCTTTTCACTTACTACCTGGAGTAAAGATGTGGTCAATTTATTTACATCCATGCCTCCATCGCTAGATGCGTGGTGTATGCCATTTTCTTTAGAAGATACAGCTTGTTGAGTTGGGGCTACATTTGTTTTGGCTGTGGATGCTGCTGATGAAGTGGCTGTGTTATTATTACTTATTTCTGTTGCACTAGTATTATTAGTGACGAAATCGACAATTTCTTTTAGTGTTCTTAGCTCTGTTAATTCATTGGGATTGATACCCGACATCTCAGGATGCTGCTTAGTCAATGCGCCGAATATTTCTACTCGTTTGATGGAGTCAATTCCTAAGTCTGCTTCCATGTCCATGTTGAGCTCTAGCATTTCTGCAGGGTATCCAGTTTTTTCGCTGACAACTTGTAATAGAGATGAGGTTAACTTATCCACATCCATGCTTCCGTTGCTGGTTGATTTGTATGCTCCATTTTCATTTGAAGCTGGAACCGATGGGGTAGCTATTGCTGCAGGCACATATCCGTTAGTACCATTTGAGCCATTGGAACTTGGATTATTATGTATTCCATTTGTGCCATTACTCTGATGTGAAGTAGCAGGCGCTTGGTTAACCAGGTTGCTAATTGTATTTGAGGATTGTACTGTAGTACCGTTACCTCCACTCATATTCTGAGACAGAATATTCAACAACTGTTGAGATTGTTGATTCTGTTCATTCATATATTTTTCAAAGATCTCTAAGGATCTTGTTTGATTAGTTTTGAATGAGTCTATTGTGGATTGGAGTAGTTTATATAATTCTTTATTCATGATTTCTTCTTCATTTTCTGATTGAGTAGGTATGCCATTTTGAGCGGCTACTTCTACTATTTTTTCAACGGTGACTATTTTCTCAATCACTTTAGTCTCACCACCTGAAATTTTAAAACCATCATTCATAAGGTCTTGATGAGCTTTCTGAGTTGGTAGCGAAACAAAATTATTTCCACTGAGAGCCACAGTTAATTTTGATTTTGGAGGGAGTGGTGCAATTTCTTTTTTGTATGGATCTATATTGGATATTGGCAAGCCAAGGACTTGCATCTGTACCGTTGCCTGTCGGAAGAGTAAGTCGCTATCTTTTTTTGCACTTGCGTTAATAGCAATAGCGTGATAGTCTTTTCCTTCCAATATATTATGCACTAAATTTGTCAATACTCCTTTAGGTCCGAACTCTACAAAAACACGTCCACCAGCATCATAGATGTTTTCAATTTGTGTTTTAAATAATACTGGGTTTAGGATTTGGTTTTTTAGCAGTGATTTAAGATCGTTTATATAGTTAGGGTAGACTTGCCCTGTAGTATTGGAGTAGATGGGTATTTGCGGTAGTTTAAATTCTTGTTGCTCTACAAAATTTGAAAAAGGTACCTGAGCATGTTTCACAAAATCCGTATGAAAAGCAGCTGCTACAGGTAGTGGAACTACTGAAAATCCATTAGCTCTTAATTGCTCCTCCGCTATTTTGATAGCCGAGGTCGAACCACCTAAAACTACTTGTTTATTTGAATTTACATTTGCGATAAGCACACCACTGAGATTCTTGATTGCTTCTGCTACTTGATGTTCTGGTGCTTTTACTGCGAGCATTGTTCCAGCATCATCGTTAGGGTTATCTATCGCCATGGCTTCTCCTCTTGCTTTAGCCAGGTTTAGGAATGTCTCACCATTATATACACCAGCAGCCCACAGTGCTGTCAATTCTCCAAAGCTATGTCCTGCAGCAAATTGATGAATGAATCCTGCATTCTGCAAAGTTCTAAACTGCCCCATGCTCAATGCGCCAATAGCTGGTTGTGCATACTGAGTTCTAGTAAGCTCTTTTTGTTGCTCGACTTTCTCTTCTTTACTGAAAACTGGAATCGGAAATATTTTTTTGGAGAGGGTGGTCGAGTCTGTAGAAGTGTAGAGTTTATCTGCTTGTTCAAATGATTGTGCTAGGAGCGGAAAGGCATTTGCCATTTCTTTTCCCATACCTACATATTGTGATCCTTGTCCTGCAAATAGAGCAACTACTTTATTGTTGTCGACATCGATGCCCGTTGGTCGGTAATAAATTCCCTTTGGGTGTTCCCAAGGACTAGAAGAGAAACCTAGACCTATAGCAGTCTTCAAAACCTCAATACAGTCTTGCTTTGATGTGGTAACAAAGCCTACTCTTGAGTTCTGTTGCCTTAGTAAAGTTGTTTTACTTGCGTCCACTAGTTCTTTAAATACTGTATCACTTTCAGTACCGCTGAGCTGCACTAAAATATCATTAGACTTTTGGAGTAGTTCACCTTGACTGCTTGCTTGTAATAGTATGGTCTTATAAGGTTCGTGTAATCGATAGTCTCTAGATTTTCGGCCTTCATACTCTTCCATCGTGATGTGGACATTGATCCCACCAAATCCAAAAGCGCTAACACCGGTACGTCGGGGATGTCCGTTTCTTATCCATGGACGTGCTTCCGTATTAATATATATCGCAGAATCTTCGATGTCGAATTTTGAGTTGGGTTGTTCCACATTTATTGTTGGAGGTAACACTTTATGATGGAGTGCCAAGACAGCTTTGATTATTCCTGCAGCACCAGCAGCAGATTTAGTATGACCAATTTGGGACTTGACAGAACCAAGAGCGATGTGTTGCTTTTTAGGATTGTTCGCTCCAAATACCATTTGCATGGAAGTGAATTCTGTTGGGTCACCAGCGCCTGTACCAGTACCATGTGCCTCTAATAATCCTACTGTATCTGGCGCATATCCAGCATCCTCATAGGCACGATTCATAGCTAGTGCCTGCCCTGATGGACGGGGAGCATAGACAGACTTAAAACGTCCATCACTAGACGTTCCTACTCCTTTTATAACTGCATAGATTTGGTCTCCATCTCTTTCTGCATCTGCTAATCTTTTTAAGACCAGCATGCCTAGGCCTTCACCTATCAACATCCCATCAGCCTTATCACTGAACGGGCTGATGTTGCCAGACTTAGAAAATGCCGGTGTCTTACTAAACGACATATACATGAAAGGGGAGTTGTCAGTATCCACACCGCCTGTCAGCATCATATCGCATCTTCCTTCCACTAATTCACTCAGCGACATTTTAATGGCACTTAATGAAGCAGCACATGCGGCATCTACGACACTATTGATTCCGCCTAGATCAAATCGATTAGTGATGCGACCAGAGATCACATTACCCAATAGCCCAGGAAATGAATTCTCATTCCAGCCTATATAAGCACTTTTCATTTTTTCGATGATCTTTGGAATGTCCTGCTCTGCTATGCCACTGGCACGCAATGCTCTCTCCCAGATAGGATATTGTAATCGGGCAATTAGAGGTGTTATCAGTTTTTGACCACCACCGACGCCTAGTAGTACGCCTGTTTTTTCTTTAAGCTCTTTTGTGAATTTCTCTGAGCTTCTCCCATAACCAGCATCTTCTAGAGCATCTCTTGCTGCCACCAGTCCTAATAACTGTGACGCATCCGTTACCTCCAAGATATTCGGTGGTAATCCAAACTCCATTGGATTAAAATCTATCTCAGGGAGAAAACCTCCACGCTTGCAATAGGTCTTATCAGGAGCCATCATATCCTCGTCGAAGTAGTCGTCGATCAACCATCGATTAGCTGGTACATCTTTGATACTATCTTTTGATTGGATAATATTAGTCCAGTATTCTTCAATATTCTTAGCATCAGCAAACATGGCTGAAAGGCCTATCACGGCAATTGGAGTTTTCTTTAGAGAAGAATTTAAATTCATTAATATATTTGTTTGTAGTCTGTTTTTAATTGTTGTCTATTATTACAATGCTGTCCTTCTTTTAACATTATATCTGAACCCTAAAAAGTTCTTCTTGGATATGCAGTAAGTCTATCCCCTTGCGTGTGCACAATCCACGTAGGTAGGGTACCATTATGCCTATGGTCAGTCGTTCTTTACTGAATTCTGCAACTGGAAATTGTTCCGTATCTTTTAGTGATTTCAATAGTGTCAACACAGTTTTACCAACCACCTCTACATCCATGTCTTCTTGAAATATTCCGTCTTTGATTCCCTCAGCTGCTATATGAATTAATTGTTGATGAGCATAATTTCCGTTTCTCTTGTAAGATTCGCTTAACGCCCCTGGATAGTAGTGGAGGATATCACCAAAGAAGTTAGGATTGATCTGATGAGATCGACTTACGATCTTTTGATGAAGATGACCCATGGCTTCGATCACGTTTTCAGAGGTCCTTATTATCTCCTCGTTTTCTGCGCGGACTTTAGTATTGTACACATCAAGGCAAGCACGTAGGAGTGTAACCTTATCTTCGAAATGGCTGTAAAGTGTACGTTTGGAAGTACGAAGCTCCCTTACGATACGATCTATCGTAATGGTCTTTACTCCGTGTTGCATAAACAGCTTAGTAGCTGTTTCGATGATGAGTTCCTTTGTTATCATTGCTGGTATTGGACTTATGACACTTGTGGTAATATTTTAGTGTCATCAGTACCACACAAAGAAAAGAACATATTTTTAATTCTCTAGAGCTATTTAGTATAATTACTATTTTTAGTTCCTAACATGTCACTTGCCTTGCATAATCTAGCTGTTATTAATAGTCTAATCAAAACATATTATTGAAAATTACTATATATAAAACGCATACGAAGTCTTTGATGGAGCAAGAATTATTTTCTCAATTGCTTGAGCGCTTACCTAACTCCTCGCAGTCAAGGGCACGCAGATACCAATCAGCGTTAAGTGCCTATAATTACATAGCAGGTCGATTGTTGCTTAAACATGGTCTAGATTCGTTAGGGTACGATAGTGATCTAGAGAAAATTGAATATCAGGAAAATGGAAAACCTAGTTTACCTCAGGTCCAGTTTAATATTTCTCATTCTGGTCATCAAGTCATTTGTGGTTTTGCAAGTAAGGGGGATATAGGTGTGGATATAGAAAAGATAGAACCGATTGATCTTGAAGATTTTGTATCGATGTTTTCGGCTCTAGAGTGGGCTGCTATAAAAGCTTCAGATAATCCGCTTCGGTCTTTCTATTGGTTTTGGACTCGTAAGGAAAGTATCATAAAAGCGCTTGGGCTCAGTTTGAGTTTTTTACATCAGATCGACTTGGATGTTACTCTAGGTCATTTTGAGGTAGATGGTGTGCGGTGGTATTTGAGAGATCTTGATGTTGGGGGTGATTTTATTGGATCAGTTTGTTGTCATGAAAGGATAGGGGAGATTGAGGTTGTTGAGTTTGAGCTTTAAGACTTTTTTTTTGTTCTCAGACTCTATGGATGCCTGAAGTTTTTTTTTATTTACACTGATTGGTTTTACAATAGGTTGAAGCCATCTTTGCATAAGTGCGATAAATTTTATCTGTCAAGATCTGATTGATTATTTTTCATTTAAAAAAACGAACCAAAAAATTCTAGTCAGAATAAACTCCCTCTGGTCAAACAATTTTTTGACGAGCCTCTAGTAAGGTGAGCTTGATTTGGGGGTGATGATCAGGCATTTAGGAATTAAGTTCACCTACTTTTAGATGATAGTTGTTTAATTTAACTTAATGAAAGAATGGACTTTTTAACCTTATCATCTACGAGATTCTCAAACCTCAGATCTATTTCTTTTTCAGATTTTATAATTGAGGTGATACTAGTAGTGCGCACTTTATCTCCTAGATTCATCACAATATCATAGTTTAAGTCTCCCTCGCCAGCATTAGTATGAAAGTCTAATGCAGAAGCGCGGGTAGGAGATAGGTTTTCGCCTTTCCACTTATCAAACCACTCGACTCTTTTGTGCTGCCACTCAGGTGAGTATAATGTGCAGGAAGCCCAGATGTGAGATTGCTTAGGATCTATTTGTTCGATATGTTTTTTGTTTTCATCCCATCTGAAATCATAGAGTCTTCCTCGATCATTGATCACCATGGTGAATGGTTCTATTCCAACAAGATCAAAGTGCTGAAAAAAGTCTACTGCATCTTTATACTTGAAAAAATCGAGTGCCATGAGTCCTCTACTCAGTCGATAGGGTGGGGTATGTGCGTGTTTGATAAATGCCCCGTTAAGGATGCAAACCAACTGATCACTATCTGATGTTGCGAGCCAAGTCCCTTTGGCCAGTGCATCTTGCGGATAGAGTAGTTTTTTACCGTACCGTTTTTCTAGGATAAGTTTAGATGCTGACCTGCCTACAAATTCATCTCTATTAGATGTGAATAAATATCCATTATCAGCAATCGGTATATACGTAACTGTACACATTGATTCTTACTCCTCGATTTAGTTCTAAAGCATCCGACTATACGAATTTATATCCTTGCTTAGCTATTGGTAGTTGCCTGATCCGTTTCCCAGTCGCTGCAAAGAGTGCATTGGTCAATGCTGGTGCTGCAGGTGGCGTACCTGGTTCTCCTACTCCTCCTGGATACTCATCTACCTCCATGATGTGCGTTGTTACATGCGGAGAGTGATTTAGTCTTACCATATCGTACTGAGGAAAATTGTATTGATCAACAGAACCATCTGTCCAAGTGATTTCTCCAAACATAGCTGCGGATAACCCAAAATTAATTCCACCTTCCATCTGTGCTTTGATAGTATCTGGATTAACTATCCTTCCACAATCGATAACACAATAGAAGTTATGGATCTTGAATTCTTTGTCGCTGACTTTTTCTATCTCGGCTACCTGCCCGACGATAGATCCAAATGATCTATGTAAAGCAATGCCTCTGTATCTATTATCTCCAGCGGGTGACGACCAGTTGCTTATCTCAGCTACTTTATCAAGCACTGCTTCGAATCTAGGATGATCTTTCAACTTCGATTTTCTAAATAGATAGGGGTCTTGGTTTACAGCATTTGCACATTCATCCATGAATGATTCTGTAAAGAAAGCATTCTGAGAACTACCTACACTTCTCCAGAATCCTACTTGGATAGGTAGTTCCACATTCCCAAATGCCACACTTTTATTTTTGATATGATATGGTAGATCAGACGCACCTTCAACAGTCATGGTGTCTTTTGCCGGACTAGGTGCCATCATAGGATTCCATCTGGTCAGGGCACTATTGGTTACAGATTGCAATGCCATCATGTTATCCCATGCTTCTACATCTCCATCTTTATTTACCACTGCTCGAAACCTACTCATAGCAGCAGGTCTATACATATCGTTTCTCATATCTTCTTCTCTCGAAAATATAGTTTGAACCGGAACTCCCTTCATTTGCATCGCAACAGCGGCAGCTTTCTTGATATAATCTGGTTCGCCTCTTCTACCAAATCCACCTCCTAAGTAAGGTGAATTCACTAATATGTTTTTCTCTGCGATATTAGTTTCATCACTTAGCCAAGTCTTTACCATTGAAGACCCCTGATTCCCAGCCCATATTTCCATTGCAGAATTATCCTCCGCAATTTTTATAGTACAATTAAGGGGTTCCATACAAGCATGGGCGAGATAGGGCACTTCATATATTCCTTCTATTACTTTTTCTGCGTCACTAAGAATTTTAGTGACATCACCCTCCGTTTCTGGCGTCGCTAGCGGTGCTTCGTCCAACACTTCTTTCATTCTTGCGGATATCGAGGTAGTAGAAATATCGTTGTTACCACCATCGTCTTCTTTTAGATCTAGGCTCTTTGCAGCATTATTCGCTCTCCAGGTATTATCAGCAATTACAGCAGCACCGTAATCAGTAAGCACTACCTTTTTTACGCCTGGCATATTACTTACTGCATCTTCATTATTGATCGATGTGATCTTACCACCTATGGTTTGAGGATGTCTCATGGCTGCATATAGCAATCCCTCAGGTCTGATATCGATACCAAATTCTGCATCTCCATTAACCTTCTCAGGGATGTCTATTCTTTGGACTGGTTTGCCTATGATCTTGTAGTCTGCAGGCTTCTTCAGTATAGGGAGTTCGTCTAACTCTATCTCTTTGGCTGCATCAGCAAGTTCTCCATAGGATAGTCTTTCATTACTATCATTATTAATTATATAGCCGTTTTCTGCTCTACAACTTGAGGATTCTACCGACCATTTATCAGCAGCAGCCCTGATAAGCATTTCTCTTGCTGTCGCTCCGGCATATCGCATATTGGTCCATCCATCGCGAATCGTTGTACTACCACCAGTGGTAACTAATGTCAACAAAGACCCAATTGCTTTTTCTTTGATGTCGTAACCATCGAAGAAATTCGGTTCAGTTTGGGTTATCAAAAAAGTATTTGTATACGGAGCTTCTGGCTGAGGTTGTATAACCTTGATTCTCGACATATCGACCTCTAGTTCTTCAGCGATCAGTTGTGGTATGGATGTATAGACACCTTGCCCCATCTCTGCTCTTGGTACCGCTATAGTTATCGTACCATCTGGTGCTATCCTTATCCATGCGTTTAGAGATTCTCCATCACCCATACCCGTACCTGAGTATTTCTTGACCGCTTTATTCATATACAGATTGCCAGCAACGCCTACCACTAATCCTGTAGCCAATAAACCACCTGTACCGATGAATGCTCTCCTTGTCCACTTCTGTCCTCTTGTTCTTTCTTTTTTATTATTTGTCATGATATTTTCTTTTGAGGTTATCCGAGTAGGGTTGCAGATTCTTTTCTGTATTTGGCTGCGGTGTGTATCGCAGCTCTCACCCTTTGGTAAGTGCCACATCGGCATATGTTGGTCATGGCTTTATCTATGTCGTCATCGGTAGGTTCTGGAGTAGCATCTAGTAGAGATTCGGCTGCCACTATTTGACCTGATTGACAATAGCCGCACTGAGGTACTTGATGTTCTATCCATGCTTTTTGGATAGCGGATAGATTTCCATCTTTTGCGATTCCTTCTATGGTCTTGATCTCTTTGCCAGCTACAGCACTTACGGGTAGGGTGCAAGTACGTGTTGCCACACCATCGACTAGCACGGTACAGGCACCACAAGATGATACGCCGCAACCGTATTTAGTGCCAGTCATGTTTAATTCATCTCTTAATACCCATAAGAGAGGCATGTTTCCCTCCACTTCTAGTGTGTGGTTTTTACCATTGATATTTAGCTCCATAGTGATACTTTTTTGTGTATTTTCTATTACAAATAAAAATAAGACTATTTGGAGAAGAGTATGAGATTAAACTCAGAGTTTAAAATCTATACTAAATAATATTGAGAGTAATCAATGACTATTGAGACGTAGGCTATCCGTTTAGAGCCATTTCTTCAGCTTTTTCAGGTTCTAGTAGTTTATCCAGATTCTTAGATATGGTAAGTGAAAAGTTTTCTATCCATATAAAACCATGATCGTCCTCTGCTATAGGATTGACATATTCATTGGGTAGTCCATCTTCTTTTGTGATATTATTAAAAACAAGTGTGTTCTCAAAGTCTAATTGAGAATATCCTGTATCAACTAAAATACATGAGAATAACAATATGAAAAATATCCTTTTGTTTACGATTTTATATCTCGTTAAATTGTACGCTAACCAATAGTAATGCTCATCTTGAAATATTAAATCATAATACTTATTATTTAAAAATGTGAATTATAAGAATATGCTTTTCTATCTAGTATTGAGTAAAAAGTTGAACTCATGCATTTACATTTAAACTAGTTTGTACTGTACTATTCTCTTCTTCTTGTAGCCCTAGGTTTTTTGATATAGTAAATAGGAAAGTAGTACCCTTTCCTAGTTTAGATTCTACCCAAATTTTGCCACCATGTCTAGACACTATTTTTTTGCATAACGCTAGACCAATCCCAGTGCCATCATAAGCATCTTTGTCATGCAATCTTTTAAATATTTCAAATATCTTATGTTGATGCTTGCTATCGATACCTATTCCGTTGTCAGTAACATAGAAAGAGTAGTAGTCTTTGTCAAAACTGTTCTGAGATGATATATTGACAACAGGTTTTGGATTTTCGTTAAACTTGATCGCATTATTGATCAAGTTGTAGAACAACATAGCCATCTGATTCTTCTCACAAATTATGGTCGGTAGGGTACCTATATCTATAGTTACATTCTTACTCTCTATCAGCCTTCCAAGATCAAGTAGTTTTTCCTCTACTATGTGCTTTAGCGAAGCCTCTTGAAAGTCAAGTACCGTCCCACCAACTTTAGAAAAAGTCAGTAGATTCTTGATCAATAAACCCATACGGCCAACACCTCCTTTTGCAAAATCAATATATTTGAAGGCGTCTTCATCTAAGACGTCACCATATCTTGCGGCTAAAAGATCTATGAAACTACCAGTTATTTTTAGGGGTTCTTGGAGGTCATGAGATGCGATATAAGCAAATTGTTCTAATTCACTATTCGATCTTTTTAACTCTTCGTTTGTGCTCTGTAATGCTAGCTCTATCTTGTTTCTTTGCTTTATTTCTTTATTTAGATTCTCGTTATATTGTTTTAATTCTATGTTACGTCTTTGTATCCGCTTTGTATAATTGTGTAAGCCGATGAATATTAGAATTCCAGCAAGAATAGAAGTTAGTACCTTAAACCACCATGTCTCCCAGATCGCTGGTTTTATGGTAATATTCAGGGATGTACCTACTTCATTCCAGTAACCATTATTATTAGATGCTTTTACTTTAAATGTATAATCACCATGATCTAAGTTGGTATAAACTGCAGGCATGTTAGATTCAGGATAAGTCCAGTCTTCATCAAAACCATCTAGCTTATAAGCATATTTATTTTTTTCTGCCCTGTTATAGTTTAGAGCTACATAGTTAAAGGAGATAGAGTAGTTGTCTGCTTCTAAAATTACTTTATCTGTGGTTAGTGCCGATTCTAGTTTGGTGCCTTTAGGGTTTATAGATTTTATTTCTGTGATGTATACGTCGGGTATTTTAGTATTACTGAAGATGTTATTCGGGTCTAGTTTTAAGAAGCCAGATTTATTACCGAAATAATACATCCCATCCTTGTCTATGAATTTTGAATTTTGTCTGAATGATACATTCTCTAGTCCATCTTCTTTTTCATTTAAATTGAATATCTCTTTATTTATATCATAGTTAAATACCCCTTCTGTAGTACTTCCCCATATAATGCCGTCGTCACTAGATAGCATTGCTTGTATACTATATTTACCCACACTCTTTAGTTCTTTGAATACTTCTGTCTCTATATCTAATTCAACCAGTCCATTAGTAGTGCCTATGTAAAGCTTTTTATTGAGCTCAAGTAAATGGGTGATTCTGTCATTGGATAATCCTCCTTCGACATTGCTTTGATGGAACCTTTCGAACTGGATATTATCCTGCTGATCATATTTTAACTTGTTTAATCCGTTATAAGTTGATACCCATATATTACCTTTATGGTCTTCTATTATATCCGTAATAGAGTGGTCGGACAGTGAGGTAGGGTCAAGTGGGTCATGCACAAAGTAATCAAATATGCCGGTAGCTTCATCTAGTATCAATAGACCGATTTCTGTTGCTATCCAAAGTCTATTTTTTCGATCTAATAAAATATTTGTAAATAGAAATTTATCAAAATCTATTTTTAACCATTCTGGTGCCGGAAAGTTATGGGTATGTCCAGTATTTTGATTGAGGACTATTATGCCTGCATTTGTTCCTATGTACAGACTTACATCATCAGGGCTGTATATGGTACTAACAGTAGAGTGAGTCTTTGGGAGGCCATTATATCTAGTATAGCTAGTCGTATTTTGATCATATATAAATAGTCCTAACTCGCCAGCGGCTATCCATGCAGTATTGTTTTTATCTACGTAGAAATTTTGCGTATTTGGGAATATATCCTTGTTATCTAGAATAGTATGCACGTCAAACTGATTGCTAAACCAACTGAACTGACTTATTCCTCCATGCGTACCAAACCATAGAATGCCCAGGTCATCTTCCATGATATCGATCACATAATTTTCTAATAAAGTAGAAGGATTCCCAAATTGTGGTCCATGGGTATTAAATTTTATAGTAGGGATAGTATCGGAGTGTTTAAAAGCGATCTTACTAGGGATACCATCAGGTTCGATATGGACGATTCCGTTAGAAGTAGCTAACCATATCCTGTCTTTTTTATCTTGTAGAATGTCCAAGATAGAATTACTCTGCATAGCAAAAGGGTTACTTGGGTCTTGCGTATAATCAAAAAATCTAGGTTCCCAATCCTGAAGATTCTCAAAATTACTAGCCTTGTTTGGGAGATCCATAATAAAGAGTCCTCCCATATTTGTCCCGATCCAGTATCTACCTTTATTGTCTTGATACATAGACCATACGTTATGGCTGTTGACTTTTTCGGCTGGCTGAAAATGCCTAAAGTAGTTTTTTGAATTATCACCTGATGGATGTTCTACTAAGAGATTAAGCCCTCCAGCCCAAGTGCCTACCCACATCCACCCTTTATCATCGACCAATACATCTAGTACGGCTCTAGCACTGAGCGTGGAATCATCCTCATGATCGTGTTGATACCGTTTAAAAGAATCTGTTTCTTTCTGGTATATATTTAAACCGTCTTCTGTCCCTACATAGATCTGGCCATTTATATCCTGTTTTATACAGAGTACTTCATTATTAGATATACTGGTATTATTCAAGGAGTCATAAACAAATGTTTTCCAAGTCTCTGTAGGAATATGAAATCTCGATAACCCACCGAATCTTGTACCTACCCATAGGTTATCTTCTTCATCCGCAAGCAAGCAAGATATGATACTCGATCGGAGTCCATCTTCTGATGCATCATCTTTTGCTTTATAGATCTGGAACTTACCAGAGGAGTAGTATTTACATAGCCCGTCACTAGTCGCTACCCATATGAATCCAAACTTATCCGTAACAGTTTGATTAACATTGTTATTGGGTAGTCCTTCAGATCTAGTAATGTTGTTAAATTGTATGTTCTGCAGTGAGTTCTGCGCAATGGAGCAATATCCTATCATGATAAATGGAATCAGCATGCACCACCTCTGTAGAGCTCGTCTCGTCTGGAAATCTATAAAATCTATATGCAGCAGTCGCATTCCAATAATCTATTAACCAATTAGGAAATTGTGTCAATAATCTGACACATAAAAGCTATGTATACCCCTCGGACGTAGGGAGTTTTTATAGAAACTCGAATTTTCAAGAGGTCATTTTTAGCGAGCTTATATTTAGTAAGATATTTAGACACATAATCCCCCCTTTATTTTAAAAGTATAATATATTTGCGGTGCTTTAAAAGAAAGGCATTCAATTAAAACAATTGGCCCGTTCGTCTAGGGGTTAGGACGCCAGGTTTTCATCCTGGTAGCACGGGTTCGAATCCCGTACGGGCTACTAAGACCGCTGTAATCAACTGATTATCAGCGGTCTTTTTGTTTGTACTCATCTAGAGCTATATCTAGAACAATGTCTGCGCAGAGATAGATGGCAAGCTTTCTGAGAATGATTTCGGGCGCTGATCTTCAATTTTAGTACATTTATTATTGTCTTTTGCCCCCATCTAAAGTTTAATTTTGCCTTATGTCCCGTATTATAACTATACTTTTTGCTCTTTGTAGCATATTGTTTGCAGCCACGTTATCAGGTCAAAATACTCATGGAGGGGTTCCTTATGGTCTCATGCCTGAGTATAGATCCTTACTTAGCACTACTCTAAAGATTAATAAGACCCTTGAACTGAGTGCGCTTGATATCAATAACTACGAGCAAAATATTCAAGGCACACCCTTATTTGCTATCCCTATGTCAATCTCCAAGGACGTCCTGTCTAGAGTAGTATGGCAAGAAATAGAGGAACAGCAGGTAGGATGGGTCAGAATAAAACTAAACGACCCGAGTGGAATATCTCTTTTACTGTCTGATCTTGACCTCAAAGCTGGGGAGCGGATATTTTTCTACGATATAGATGGCCGACAGGTACATGGTGCTTATACACTAGCTAATAATAAGTCGTCTAAGCGATTTTTATCTGAAATCGTAAAAGGAGAAGAAATAATTATAGAAATAGTACGCTTAGCTAAATCTGAAAGAAAGATACCTTTCAAGCTGAATAAAATGTATAAGGTCATCGACAATAGTGAGATAGAGAACCAATCTATGGAAGTAGATACGGGATTCATGGCTTCTCTACCATGCCACCAAAATATAAATTGTACCATCGGTAACAATGTGCAGACTGAAAAGAGAGGCGTCATGAGGGTAATGATGGTGCTAGAGGAAGGTCTAGGGTGGTGTACAGGTGCACTGATGAATAATACTAATGAGGATAGAGCACCATTGGTACTTTCTGCCTATCACTGTCAAGATGGCTATACTCCCTTGTATGATCTCTGGAGATTTGATTTCAATTTTGAAACTAATAATTGTGATGATCCGAGCACACGGCCTAGCTATCAGGCTTTGCAGGGGTGCTCATTTTTAGCAGGAGTCCAGGAGACCGATTTTATACTCTTGAGGATCAATACTGATATTCCAGCCGGCTTTAATGTTTATTATAATGGTTGGGATAGGAGAAATAATTATGAGCCTAGGCCGACCAAGTTTATCCATCACCCCGCAGGAGATATAAAGAAAGTAGCAGAGGATACTGATGACCTGAGAGTGTGGGCGAGTGCGACTAACTGGAACAACGATACGACTACTCCGGCAGGCTCACATCTAAGAGTAGAATTAGAGAATGGTAATCACGAGCCTGGCTCGTCTGGTGGACCGCTGTTTGATGCAGCAGGAAGAGTGATAGGTCAGTTGCATGGTGGCAATACTAATGAGGAGTGTACACTCTCTCGTGCATACTTTGGCAGGCTCAGCGTCTCATGGGAGATAGGTGATATGCCAGAGACAAGATTGGTTGATTGGCTAGATCCTACTGGTACAGGAGCTTTACAATTGGATGGGATAGACGGCGTCGATAATTCTTCTATGATGGCACTGACAGGTACAGTCGTTACGACTGATGGTACGCCGCTGAGCAATGTGCTTATGGAACTGACAGGGGATGTGGCAATGACTCAAATGACAGACGCCCAAGGAAATTATAGTTTTAATGATCTACCAGAGGGCGGCGATTATATCTTAGGAGCTTCTAAGAATACGATGATCAATAATGGCGTCACGGTAACTGATATGACACTTATGATCAGGCATATTCTAGGTCTTGATCGGTTTACATCCGAGGTTACCCTGAGAGCAGGAGATATAAATGGTAACGGGTCGATATCAGTTACAGATCTAGTAGAGGTACAAAACGTTATCCTCGGGCTCAAAGATAAATTTAGCAAAGGAAGATCCTGGGGATTTTTCCCGGGTCACATTCAGATAGAAAATGGGCAATTCGATCCATCATCCTTAAGCATAATCGGCTATAAACGTGGCGATGTTAATTATTCCGCTGATCCAGAAAAGTGATATTATATTTTTACCAGTTTGATCGTTTGCTTAAATCTGTTTCCTTTTACATTCAGAAAATAAGTACCTGACCCAAGATCAGGAAGATTTATGCTCTTTACTTTGGATTCCATAATATCCTTAAAAACAAGGCGCCCGCTAGTGTCAAATATTCTGATGGCAGTAGTACCCATATCTTCCTTACTCTTTATAGTCAATTGATCATTCACAGGATTAGGAAAAACACTGAATAAGGTAACTTCCTCAGACTCTTCTACTGGGCTTGCCAAGATATCTATTACCCTAAACACATCTACACCGGCTTCCACTATATGACCATCTGTGACATCATCTTGCGCGACGAACATTATCTTCAAAAACTCAAGATCTATTTCTGAGTCTAGGGGTATAGTCGATTTTATCCACTCACCCTCTACTTCGACGCTCTTGATGGTTTGTATGAGTTGTGTATCTGCAGGAGTTATCAAGAATACATTCAAGGAATCATTTGGTGTAACTGTTTCTCCACCGGCATTGAAGAACCAATGGTAATATTGTACCGCAGGCTCTACAAGGCCTTCAGCAGAGAACCAGTCAGATGTCAAAGTAGTCGTCCCATTATCCACATCATCAGTTCCTGCCTGTCCTCCTGCATTACCAGTCATAAAACAAGACATACCTAGATCATCGGGTAGATCTACATCTACATTAGATTTTTTACCTTGAAATATAGTTGCATTAGGAACAGCCCGTACCCACTCACCTGCAGAAGCATTACTGAAAGACTTCCATCCAAAATCAAATAAGAAATCGTCTTCAAATCCAGGTTCTAGTATTAGGTTGAGAGAAGTGTTTTCATCTACCATCACAGTACCATGGTCTTTTTGTTTCCATCCCCATCTTCCAGAGTATACTCTATATTCACCTTCGAATACATCTTGGACTGCTTGACCTTCTTGTCCACTAGACAGCAGATAGCTTTGGTCTTCGTTTTCTATGAGGACACTCGTAAAAGCGATAGGCTCTCCATTAGCTACACTCGTCGTTGCTGCAAAACTAAATATCGACCGCTTTTGCAAAGAGATATCAAGTGCAGTTACTTCTCCCGAAGCTAAGGTTATCGTTGTATCAATACTAAAATAGTCTGGATGGCTGATCGTAACCACGAAGTCTCCAGGTGTGCATTGTCCTGTTTTGAATATTCCGCTTGCATCACTCTGTTCGTTATTAGTATCGTTAGAGTTGATCTTGACAGTTACTCCATTCACAGGTTCACCAGTCTCGCTATTGATAACCTGACCTTCTAGGTAAGATGCTCTCACTAAGGTAGGTCTGAGTATGAATAGGCCATTCTGCCTATCATTAGCAAGTAATAGCCCTGATGGTAAAAAAGGATAGGCTCCCCAGCACCCATTAAAGCCTCCACTACCTCCTTCCCACGTATCATAGTACCCAACCTCTATCATGTTGTCTGGCCTTGTCACATCTGTGATCCTTACCCCCTCGGTATACCATGAGGTATAGAGATAGTTTTCGTGGAAGTGAGTATTGTGCGGTATGGCTCCTACATTATCGATTGGTTTTATTTTATCTAAGAATTTGATATCGCTAAGATCCGAGATATCATAAGCACCTACGAATGATTCTCCTCGCTCATCAGTTGTAAATACATATTTGTTATCCGCAGAAGACCAGGCGTTATGTGTAAAGTTATTTGGCGTATTAGTAGAGCCAAGTAGTTGCGGCTCAGCTTTGTTAGAGATGTCATAGATGCCTAGTTGGCCAAGATAGATCTCAGAGGCATACATAAGATCTCCCTCTACGAATACATCGTGCGCATACTCTAGATTAGCAATACCCGCATACTCTGGATTTAGAGGAGTATTATTTAGGTTATAAATGATCACTCCACCAGCACCTACGTTGCATCCTGAGAGGTATAGATATCCATCTTCATTTGCGTATAAATTATGACAGGTATTTATTATCTGAGTGCCGTCGCCTATAGTTACTTCTGGATTAATAGATCTATGCGATATCTCATTTATGTCCTGCAGGTTTATCATCAGTAGGCCTTGTGTACCTCTATCAGCTACTACATATACGATATCATCAAACTCTTTGAAATCTCTCCATATGGATCTGGCACCAGGGATATCTGCCACTTCCACAGGGTTATTTGGGTCTTCTAAGGAGATAATTCGCGTTGAGTTGTTATCTCCCATGATGGCATACTCGATACCATTAGAATGTTTGAATCCCCAGACATCATTACCCGTAGTATCTATCTCTACTTTAGAGACTAACTCTAGATTCTTACTTCCTTGACCAAATAGGATAAATGGAAAAATTACAACTAGAAAACTAATACAATACCTCATCCTTACATTTCTTTTTAATAGAACCTTAATCAATGACAAAATAATGCTTAAATAAGTCACTAAATTTAATATCATTGACAATTGTCTTTACAAAGATACGAACAAGAAAACACATATTACAAAAATAAATATATAATGAAGATATACCATAACCCCAGATGTCGCAAGAGCAGGGAAACACTGGCACTAATAGAAGGCAAAGGTATCGAGCCAGAGATTGTTCTTTATCTAGAAAAACCACCTACGCAGAAAGCACTAAAGGAACTATTAGCCTTACTTAAAATGAAACCAGGATCATTGATAAGAAAAGGAGAAAAAATATATAAAGAAGAATACAAAGGGAAAGAATTGTCAGATGCAGAGTGGATAAAAGTAATGGTCAAAAACCCAAAACTGATCGAACGGCCAATCGTAGTGAAAGGTAAAAAAGCGATCTTGGGGAGACCACCTGAGAATGTGTTGGACTTGCTTTAAATCTTATTAGTCATTAGGTGACTCAAAAGTTATTAGCAATAGTCAGGGGGTGACTTGTAGTCATCGCCTGACTGAAGATTACCCTCTGACTCCACGTCACCAATAACTAAAAATCGATGATATTGTGTATTTTAAAGAAGTAAGTTATAAGCCCCTTGATGACGAGTAAAATTTTAGGCACATTGTAAATAGAGTAGGTAAAATGTGAAATACTAGAACTGAAAGTTGTAGATTTTGAACGACCTTTTTGATTTTTGCGTATAAATTCTTAAAATCTGTTAAAAACAAAATAGTGTATAAGCTAAACTAAATTTGAGATTGAAAACCAACGTTTTTTTACTCTACCATGTAAATATGAGAACCAACACATTTAGCGAGTTTTATTTTGTTTAGGGTTTTAAGTATTTAGAAGCGATCAGAAATCTATAAAGTCATGAATTTTTGGTTCTTTTTTTTCACCAAAAAAAACAAATATTGACAAACCGAAGATTGATTTTAGGATTCGCACAAAACAGAATGGAATCATATTTTATAAATATATGAATGTAAAGCAGCATAAGATCACGATGCTAGGAACGGGCCTCATAGGAATGTTCTACACGAAGACCTTGCACGATCACAGAGGAGCAGATAGAGTACACACAGTTTATTCTAGATCAGCAGAACGAGCTTCAGAATTTGCAAAGGAGTGGGGAATAGCTAAGGCTACTGATAGTATGGTGGAGGCCATCAATGATCCTGATACAGACATCGTGGTCATAGGAATTCCCAACCATCTACACCGCCAAGCAATAGAGTTAGCTGCCGCTGCTGGTAAGGCCATCTTCTGTACCAAGCCGCTGGCCATGAATGGTATCGAAGCCTTAGAATTACTCGAGATAGTAGAGAAGGCCGGCGTGTTCCATGGTTACTTAGAAGACCTCTGTTATCCACCTAAAACTTTGAAGGCACTGGAGTCAGTGAAGCAAGGTGCTATAGGTCAAGTGACTTGGACAAGGGCAAGGGAAGCACACCCTGGTCCCCACAGCGATTGGTTTTGGAATCCTGAGCAGTCGGGTGGAGGAGCGCTGATCGATATGGGATGTCACTGTATCGAGATAGGTAGAAACTATATAGGTAAAGAAGTCCGCCCGCTAGAGGTCATGTGCTGGGCAGATACACTCGTCAAACCTATCAAAGCAGAAGACAATGCCATCGCACTGATCAAGTACGAGACAGGGGCGATCAGCCAAGTAGAAGTGAGTTGGACATTTAGAGGAGGTATGGAGCTTAAGGACGAAGTGGCAGGCACGGAGGGAACGATAAGGATAGATCATTGGTTGAAGACCGGTTTTGAGATGTTCTCGGCAGGAGGGACAGATGAGTATGTGGCGGAGAAAGCAGAGTCGGACACTGGATGGGTGTTTCCTGTCGGAGATGAGGTACATGCACTTGGTTACCAGCATATGTTCACGGATATGCTAGACTCCCTAGACGAGGGTAAAGCGCCTATGGAATCTTTCTATGATGGCTATATTGTGAATGCTATTATGGATGCCTGTTACGCTTCCGCTGAAAGTAAAAAATGGGAACCGATCAACTTGCCACTTTGGAGAGGCGGAGATAGCCAAGTAAAAAAAATAGGACCTAAAGAATATGATCAAGACCACTGGCTGATCAAAGAAGAAAAAATGCCTGATGGCAAAATGAAAATTATCTTAAAAGTAAAAGCAACAGAAGAGATTATTCAAAAAATCACATAGGTCAAAGTCATGAGCAAATTGTTAGTAGAAAAAAGGATAGTGATCATAGGTGGTACAAGTGGTATTGGCTTATCGGCAGCTCATTATTTCGTGGAGCAAGGAGCGCAAGTAGTGGCCTTTGGGTTAGTACAAGAAGGCTTGAGGGACAGTGAGCATTGTAAATTTATTTTTGGAGACGTCTTAGATGATGGAAAGTTGGAAGAAGCAATCAAATTATGCGTAAATACTTACGACGGTTTTGATGCGCTCTATCATGTAGCTGGTGGCAGCGGACGAAAATGGGGAGATGGACCTTTGCACGAGATCACAGACGAAGGCTGGGATAGGACCCTAGACCTAAATCTAAAGTCCGTCATGCTGTCTAACAGAGCAGCAGTAAATTATTTTATGGAGAATAAACAAGCGGGCGTTCTACTCAACACGAGTACCGTCTTAGCCTACAGCCCTTCCGCCAAATTTTTTCATACCCACGCCTATGCTGCTGCAAAAGCCGCGATCATAGGATTCTCCCAATCGATAGCCGCTTACTACGCAACACAAAATATCAGAGTGAATGTCCTAGCGCCAGCCCTGACCAATACGCCTATGGCAGCAAGGGCTTATGAGCGAGAGGATATTCAACATTTCGTAAAGACTAAACAGCCGCTAGATAATGGTCGCATGGCAGTAGCTAAAGATCTGGATGCGGCGGCATGTTATTTTTTATCTGATGCGGCTTCTTTCACGACAGGGCAGGTGCTTGCAGTAGATGGTGGGTGGTCTGTGAGTGAGGGGCAGTATAAATAAATTAAACACAAACCCATAAAGGACTTTGAGCCCTTTAAGGGTTTGTGTAAATAGCCTTTTGAAGGTTACAAATATTTGTTCTAATATTGATTTGACCACAATGCTATCGAACAACTAACAAAACTGACACGTGAAAGAACAACAACTAATAGGTATAGATATAGGAGCGACCAATATCAAAGCTGTCTTGACTAATGATACAGGTAAGGTATTACATGAGCTATCTACTCCCACTCAGGACGAACAGGGAGAAGATAAAAGTACCTTATGGAAAGCATCTGTAAAAAGTCTGGTTGAGCAATTAGTAGAAATAGCTACTGATCCCATTGAAGCGATAGGGATTTCATCTTCTGGAACAGTGCATACAGGTAATAAAGCGGTATTGTCAAATGGAACTAAGTTGCTTGGCATCGAAGGGTTGATCTGGGAGGATTTTATCGGTAGAGAAGTGTTCGTGCTAAATGATGCGCATGCTGCGCTCTTTGCGGAGAGTAAGATAGGAGCAGGAGTTGAGCATCAAGATATTGTGTTAATTACACTTGGGACAGGTGTAGGAGGTGGTATCATGATAGATGGAAAAATATTGCAAGGTCAGATGGGTAGAGCAGGACACATAGGACACATATCAGTCAATCAACAGATACTACCCAGTATAGTAAAAGCACCTGGTAGTTTAGAATTATCATTTGCAGAGTGCCACATGAAAGAAAGATCTCAAGGAAGATTTTCTAATACGAAAGAACTGCTCAAAGCACATAAAGAAGGAAATGGTTTCGCATCTTGGTTGTGGTACGATCAATTGCAAAGTTTGGCGAGGGCGATTGTTTCACTGATAAATCTCTTATCACCAGAAGTGATCATCATAGGAGGAGGAGTCGCCAAAGCAAAAGAGGAAATCATCAAACCATTAAAAGACATGTTGGATGTTTATGAATGGAGACCTGGCGACTTCGAGACACCTATTAAATTTGCAGAGCTATCAAGTCATGCGGGCGCTATCGGTGCGGCATTATTTGCCCTAGAGAAAATGAAGAAACAATGAGCTTAACTCAAACATACTTAGAAAAATGTCAAGGGATAATCGAAACGATTAGTGGCCAAGAAGAGCAAATTAAACAGGTCGCAAGTTGGTTTGCAGATAGTATTTTGCAAGATAGATTAGTACACTTGTTTGGGTCTGGGCATAGCCGGATCATGACGGAGGAGATGTGGCCGAGGTATGGAAGCTTTCCGGGCTTTCATCCTATCGTGGAGTTATCGCTGACTTTTCATAATCAGGTAGTGGGAGCTAACGGACAGCGACAAGCTATGTTCTTAGAAAATGTCTCTGGACTCGCAGCAAGAATACTCAGGAATTTTGCATTGGACAAAAATGATTGTGCCCTAGTAGTTTCTTCCAGTGGGTGTAATATCGTCCAGATAGAGATGGCGGAGATTTTTCAATCACACGGAATTAAGGTCGTAGGAATGATTTCTACTAAGCACTCAGCGGTAAGTACCAGTAATCATCCTTCTGGTAAAAAACTAGGAGACTTTTGTGACTTGGTCCTGGATACTGGTGCTCCAGTAGGAGATGCCATGATACACATTGAAGGACTAGAGACTCCCGTGTCACCAGGGTCGACTGTAGGAGGCGTGATCTTAGTGAACTCGATCAAAGCAGAAATTGCAAACCTTCTGACTAAAGCAGGTAAGCCACCAAAAGTACTTACGGCCTCAGCAGTAATTGGTAAAGAAAAAGCAACCGCCTTATTTGAAAGTGCTTACGATGAACATGGGAGGTTGGTATCACAATTATATAAACATTGATCATTTTTGTCTGGAATAGTCTGCCGTAGGAAGGATGGATAAGATTAAAGGATTCTATGATTGTTTTATATGTAATCATTGTGGGAAAAGAATTATAGAATGCATAATAGGAATTTCAAATCCTACAATCCAAGAATCCAAAAATCCTAATTTAGACAGTAAAGCAATATGCCAAGTAAAAAGACAATTATGTTTTATTTAAACGTCAGAGTAAATTAACCACCAAATGAAAAACCACCCAATAAGAACAACAGTAATAGGCTCTTACCCATTCCCATCATGGCTGGAGTTTGCTATGAAGAACTTAGACCAGTTCGGAGACACAGACCTCGAAGAGATAAAAGAAGATGCAGTCAAGGTAGCTATCCACGATCAAGTGGCTGCAGGACTAGATGTGATCAGTGATGGAGAGCAAACTAGATTGGATTTTAATCTTTCTTTCTATGGTTATATAAATGGAGTAGAGCACAATAGTATCGTGCCTCGAAAGTGGGGACCGCCAGCACATGATCAAAGAGGCAAGAATAAAATAAAAGGGACACTAAAAGCACCCAAGGGCTTGGGAGTAGTAGAAGAATTTAAACGTTTACAAAAGCTAGCTCCAGATGCTCCAACATTAAAAGCAAGTGTGCCGGGTCCATTTACATTGAGTGGTAGGCTTTTGCCAAATGCTAAGTATAAAGATAGATACGCAATCACAGAAGCACTGATTCCGATTGTCCAAAAAGAACTCAAAGACTTAGTAAAAGCAGGATGCAAAGAGATCACTGTCGATGAGCCGTCGATGAGCTGTTACGCTTATAAATCTGATACTAAGAAATTCGTAAGAATCTTCAACAAGACAGTAAAACCTGTTGTAGGCAAGTGCCGCTTATCTACCCATCTCTGCTTTGGTAACTACAAAGGTCATGCAGTCGGTTATAGAAAAATGGCTCCGATGTTCCCTGCTTTTCTTGATTTTAATGTAGATGAGATGCATGTAGAGATGGCTAATAGAGAGTTCGCAGAATTAGATTGTATAGCGATGATTGCAGAGAAGATGGATGTAGCAGTAGGCATCATAGATGTCAAAAGTTATTACATCGAAACAGTAGAGGATGTAGTCGATAGAATAAAACAATGTCTAAAGTACGCACCACCAGAAAGACTCAGCGTAGCTCCAGATTGTGGATTAAGCCAAACGGCTAGATGGGCTGCAAAGCAAAAACTAGTCAATATGGTAGCAGGTGCAGAACTAGTAAGAAAAAACCTTTAAACAAATGGAGTTGATCAAAGCTGTGCAAAAAGATGAGGTGTTACTTAATGACATACGTGAGTCTGCCAAGGCCCAAGATGGATTCAATGTTTGGTGGTTAGGGCAAAGCGGATTCTTGATACAATGGCAAAACAAGCACTTGCTCTTAGACCCTTATCTGTCCGATTCTCTGACCAAGAAATATGATGATACCGATAAGCAACATATCAGGATGACAGAGTTGGTCATTGATCCAAGCCAGCTAGACTTTATAGATATAGTGACCAGTAGCCATAACCATACGGATCATCTAGATGGAGAGACTTTGCTACCACTAATAGCTGTTAATCCAAATATTCAAATGCTCATACCAAGAGCCAATCAAGAATTCGTAGCAAACCGTATAGAGCAAAATCATGACTGGGCGACTACAATAGACGCTGGAGAAAGCATCAGTCTGCCATCAGGGTTTAAGGTGACTGCAATCCCCGCAGCGCATAACGATATAAAGAAGAATGAAAAAGGAGAATGCCACTTCTTAGGTTATGTATTTGAGTTTGGTGAGTATACGATCTATCACAGTGGAGATACCCTTTGGAGAGATGAGATAATAGAAGCGCTAAGGTCATTCAATATCGATATAGCCTTCCTGCCGATCAATGGCAACAAACCCGAAAGAAGAGTAGCTGGGAATTTGGATGCGGAAGCAGCGGTGCGAATGGGTAAAGAGTTAAATGTAAAAATGGTTATTCCTTGTCACTATCATATGTTTACTTTTAATACAGTTGATCCTGATGAGTTTGTGGAGATTGCGGAGCGGGAGGGTCAGGACTTTAAGGTGATGGGAAGTGGGGAAAAATATCAATTTTTCATAAAATAATACACTACAAATGAGCAAGGATAAAATAATGAAGGATTTACAAAGACTGTTAGCAACACAGGATTTCAAAGATGAAAATGAGATGAATGATTTTTTGAAGAAATACCAAAATGAATCGATTCCTGAATTTCCTGAAGAAGTACTAAGTGAAAAAGAAAAAGCAGAAGATCTAGTTTACGAAGCTTATAACCTATCCAAAACTAAGGGAATAAAGTTAGCTCAACAAAGTCTTGAGATTGATCCTGATTGTATTTTGGCCTATCAATATTTAGGGGAGCATCAAAACAATCCAAACAATGCTAAAGTATACTTTAAGAAAGGTGTTGAAATAGGAAAGAAAAAATTTGGAGGTGCTTTTGAAAAAGAGAATGCAGGTCATTTTTGGTTGATCTTCGAAACAAGACCATATATGAGTTGTTTGAGCAGCTTATCACAATGTGAGTATTTAAGTGGAGATGTAAAAAAGGCTATCGAAATATTAGAATTTATGTTGCACCTCAATCCTGGAGATAATCAAGGAGTTAGGTATGTCTTATCTACTTATCTGTTAGAATCGCAGCGCTATGATAGTTTTGAAAAACATATAGCCGATCATGGGGAGGATGGGGGTATCTTCTTTGTCTATAACAAAGCTTTGTATGAATATATAAGAGGTAAAAATTCATTGAAAGCAACACACCTTCTTTCAAAAGCAATAGCTCATAATCCTTATGTGATCAAACAATTACAATCAAAGACTAAAAAGGTTTCTAATTCTTATTCGATCGGAAGTAAAGAAGAAGCGCAATTCTATTGTGAATACAACACAAAATTGTGGAAAGAAACTGAAGGAGCAATTGAATGGCTTAAAAGTATAAAATCAAAATAGTATTTGTTATTTGGTTATTAGTATGAAGACAACAAATATTAAGCTTTAGAATAGTAGCTTAAGTTCAACTAAATTTAAATGTATTCATTCCTTAGTTATGAAATTACGCCTAACAAAAAATAGCATCCGAATCAGGGTAAGAAAATCCGAGCTATCAATCCTATCAGAAAAAGAGCTGATTGAAGAATCAATAAGTTTCCCTACTAAAACCACCTTTAATTTTGGACTCAAGACTAGTGTAGATTCGTTGAATGTGAGTGCGAGTATGGCTAATAATAATTTGAAGGTTTTCATTCCGAAACAGATTGCAAACAACTGGATAAACAGTAACGAAGTGGGGATAGAAACTTACACTGATCTCGAAGGAGAGGATCAACTACACATCCTAATAGAAAAAGATTTCCCATGTAAAGACAGACCAGAAGAAGATAAGTCGGATACATTTACAGAACTAGCAAACGAGCAATCTCCAAGGTGCTAAAATTTTGATCTCATAACTGTGGAATAGATAACAAACTGCTGACTGGGATGCCAGCAATGGCGATGTATAATATTGAAGGCTAGTCTTCAAGTCAATTTTTTAATGGTGATTTCCCTCTAGCAATTTTCTTTTGATCAGTTTCTTTTCGGAATCAGACTTGGTTAGCGTGTAAGCCTCCTCTAGGTGTTTTATTCTCTTTTTGTGATTTTCACCTTTATAGAGTTCAGCTAGAAGCATATGATAAAGATGATTATCATCCAGCTGTAATTTAAGCGCTTCTTTGATTGCTTCTTGCTTGCTGTTTGCTTTGCTTAGCGCATAGGTCCTATTGAGCGCAGCGATTGGAGAATACTCTATCTGAAGCAGATAATTGTAAAGTTGCAGTATACTTTCCCATCGTTGCTCATTCTCTTTTTGAGTATGCCAATAGGCGATAGCTGCTTCTAGGTGATACTTGCTTAGCTTGGCACCTTTGGATGCTCTATTGAGGAAATGTTCTCCTTTTTTGATAAGATCGTTATCCCACAAGGTGGTGTCTTGCTGGTCATAAAGTATATACTCACCCTCATCATCCAATCTTGCTTCTAGTCTGGATGCATGGAAGCACATAAGGGATAGGAGTGCATTTGTTTTAGGTAGGTCAGTCTGCTTAGTATCCGTCAATAGTATGTTGAGTCTCATCGCCTCTAGGCACAGGTCTTTCCTTATCGACTTATTGGGATTAGCAGAATAGTAACCTTCATTAAATAATAGATAAAGGGTTTTCAATACAGCATCTAGACGAGCATTTATTTCTGCTGGTTCTGGTAGATCTATCGATATATTATTTTCTCTAAGTTTCGTTTTTGCTCGGTATAGTTTTTTATTGATGGTTTCTTTATTAGAAAGAAGCGCTGAGACTATTTCGTCAATACTAAATCCACAAAGTATTCGGAGCGCAAGTGCGATCTGTGAGTCCTTACTCAGAGAAGGATGGCAAGACGCAAAGATCATTTTTAGTTGGCTATCCTTGATCTCTTTCTCACTCAGATCCAGATCGAGGGTAGTGCTTGTTTCTGTTTCTCTTTGCAGTGCAGGATCGACCTTTTCGATCTTTATTTTGCTTCGCCTTAGATGGTCTTTGGTTTTGTTTTTTGCAACGGTATAGAGCCAGCCGACTTGATTAGTAGGTACTCCCTTCTTACCCCAGGTCTCTGCTGCTGATAGAAATGTTTCGCTAACTATGTCCTCCGCTACTTGGATATTCGACAGCCCATAAACTTTACAGAGTACAGCAACTAACTTGCTGTACTCTGTGCGGAATAGGTTTGGGATAAGTTCTGCAGAGTTCAAAATTTTATATTTTATATCATCTTTCAATTCCAGACATCCAATATGCCGCCCATAATAGCAAAGCATAGTATCCAGAATACAGTATTAAGCAAGATATTCTTTCCAGTACTCTTCTGAAACAGTCCTAGAGCTATGATTACTGGAGCTACCATACTCATCGCAAGCATTCCACCATGCAACGCTCCATGTCCAAAAGTATGGAAACTCGCCATTATTAAATCACCAGATTGATTCACCTCTTTGTGCATGATCTCGATATTAAACTTCATAAAGAAAGCTATAATGAGTGAAAGTAGTAGTGCAGATCCATAGATCAGTGCTTCGTTTCTTCCCTTCATATCATCAGCAGTATATCCAAGAGAAGCCAACCACGACTTACCGAATAATGGTCCGTAGTATAGTGCGCCAAGAGCGTTGGGTACTATCCCTGCCACAAGGATAGCGAGTATATTAAATTCAGGCATTTTAGTTTGATTTTAAGTTTTAAAAATTTTATTGTTCGTCATAGAAAAATAATATCGAATGACTCTTCAGAATCATTCGATATTGGAAGCTTTTTACGAAATGTCCAATTCCATAAAAGCTCTTACCTCTACATGGCCTCCCGTGTCTAGGACTGGGCAACCTTTCGCCATCTCTACCGCTTCTTCTTCCGATTCTGCTTTGACGATGATGTAGCCACCGATGATCTCTTTGACCTCTGCATAGGGACCGTCTGTGATCGTACCATCTGCTTTTACTACTTTGCCTTCGTATCCCAGTTGGTTAGTAGAGTCGAATTTTCCTTGACCAGCTATACCACCGATCCAGTCCTGCCACTTCTTGATCTCGTTTTGGATATCCTCTTGTGAGGGCACATAGCTAGGATCCGGTACGTGCCTGAATAACATCATAAATTCTTTCATTTTCTGTTGTTTTGTTTGAAGTGAACTCTTTGTTTATAAATCACTCCAAGGTTTTAAAATTGAAATTCAACCCCATGACGAGCGAGTTGATCTAAATTGGACATGAACAATAAAATTTTTAAATAAAAATCGAAAAAGCCTGATTATGCTGGCTATTTTGGATAGATTAAGATAATAATTTCTATCCTTTGAGGGTAATATCTCTAGCTAATTCTTCTAGATCGATACCTAGCTGATCGCGATTGACACGGATGATTTCCTCCCTGAGGGTTTGGGGTAATTTGGCATATCCATCCTTAGCTCCGAGTATCATCCCGGCCACTGCAGCGACCGTATCATTGTCTCTCCCGTAGTTGACGATGAACTCCATAGATCTCGCGAAATCTCCTTCCCCGAACTTCATACCCGTAGCAAGTATCTGCCAGATCTCTCCTGCATGAAACGAAATAGGCATTTGGCTAGACTCTAATTGCTGGTGTACATAGTTCTCTCGCATCCATTCTGTATTTCTGTATGGATAGTTTTTTGGAGGTTGAGTATTTATAGAATCAGAAGTATCTATTGACTTAGAATTATGGACGTAGCCGATTCCTGCTTTGAGAGAAGATTCTGATAGACGACCGATCAGTCTACTATTTTTATACTTGAGTGGGTCTACGAAATCTATAGCGTTGAGGATAGAATCTATATCATCATGTCTCATCGCTACACTAGTCATAGCTGCTGCCATCGCCGTGATATCCCGCGCATAGCCAATGTCGAAAAGTGAATGCTCATAAGCTTGCAAGTACGCAGAATCCGGAGAAGAATTGATCAAGCCAAACATGGGAGAATACAACATCCCTGCGCAAGACATCTCGCCTCCGTAGAACCTGCTCTTAGCATCTTGAAATTTGAGTGGGTCTTCTTGATAGGCTTTAGCAACGGTATTCCATTCTATGACCCAGTTTAGTTTTTCTAACTGCTCGTCTAATGCATCAGAACTGTTAAGTGCTGATGCTGATAGATCTCCTGCTATGGACTGATAATAATCTGTGATGAATCGTGCAAAGGATTTAGGGCTTAGATCAGACCTATGCTGAGCCAGATATTTTGTCATCAAGTATTTCCACCTGGTGTCGTCTGTTGTCGTGCCACTTTGTAGGTTGTGACCCCAGGTTCCTTCGGGACTCTTTTCGCGCAGGGCAGTAGTGAGTCCTGTGATATAGCCATACTCACGTTGGATCTGGGACCGATGCCACATCTCAGTAGATGCGCCCATTGCGTCTCCGATAGCAGACCCTACAAGTGCCCCTAGTACCTTGTCGTAATATTCTTCTTGGTCTAGTGATCTACCATCTTGGGCATAAGCCGTTTTTGTAGGAATCGGTATGTCGATCGCGTTATTTGTTTTTTTGCATGATTGTGACAAACATAGGAGCAAGGTCCCAGTGATTAATAGCATGTAACTTTTCATTTCAAACAATAACATCTGCTAAATATAGCCTTATGGAAGCTTTAATTTTAGAATAAGTATTGAAAGAAAGTCGAGTCAAATTTTAAAAGACGATTTTAGTGTATAGCTATTAAATTATAATATCATATTTGCTATTCGGAAACACTATTTACATATATAAATTATTTTTAATATGAAAGCAAAATTCAACATCTTATTAGGCATTGGGTTAGTAGTTGGTTTAGCATGCAGTCAAAAGACGACAGTAACAGCAACAGAAGAAGTGACTGAGAATCTTGATCGGATTAATACTACAATGCCAAGATCTACGACTGGTATAGCGGCGGCAAGAACTCCAGAAGCTAACTACAAAGAATTTTGTTCGTCCTGCCACGGTGCTAAGATGGATGCATTCGTAGATAGAAGGTGGAAGTATGGAAGCAGTAGCGAAGCGCTTGCAAAGGCGATCAAGGTCGGATATGAAGACGATGGGATGCCAGCATATGATGTTACTTTCTCTGATCAAGAGATCAATGAACTCGTACAGTATATCCAAAAAGGAATAACCAATGTGGAGCTTTATAAATTTGAGGGAGAGAATGGAGATGGTGTTTTTGAGACCGAAGAGTTAGTCATAAAACTAGATACACTTGCGTCGGGAATGGATCAACCATGGGGAATAACATTTCTACCTAATAATGAAATACTGATCACCGAAAAATCGGGTACACTATTCAAAAGAGCAGCGGATGGAGTTATGCATGAGATATCAGGAATACCAGAGGTGAAATCAAATGGACAGGGAGGATTAATGGATGTAGAAGTACACCCTGATATAGAAAATAATGGTTGGATATATATAGCTTACTCTAAACCTGACCCGACGAACTCTAAAGATGCAACTACAGCTATAGTGAGAGGAAAGCTTGATGGAAATAGATTTGTAGATCAAAAAGAAATGTTCGTGGCACTACCATACTCTAGTAAAAAATATCACTTCGGCACACGGATGGAATTTGATAAGGAGGGATACCTGTACGTGTCAGTAGGGGATAGAGGTAGTAGGGATGTTAATCCTCAGAATCTGGATAACCACTGTGGCAAGATACATAGGATACATGATGATGGAAGTATACCTAAGGATAATCCATTCGTGAATACGGCAGGAGCTATGCCCTCGATCTACACCTATGGTAATCGAAATCCACAAGGAGTTGCACTAAATCCAGCAGACGGTAGCATCTGGCAGAATGAGCATGGACCGCGCGGAGGAGATGAAATAAACATCGTCAAAAAAGGAGTCAACTATGGCTGGCCTGTGATCTCTTATGGCATCAATTACAATGGTACCATATTCACAGAGCAGACTGAGGCGAAAGGCATGGAGCAACCCATCATGTACTGGTTGCCCTCGATCGGCGTATGTGGGATGACCTTCGTAGATTCTGATAAGTATGGTAGCAAGTGGAAAAATAATGTACTCTCAGGTTCATTGAGATTCAAGTACCTAGAAAGGGCGGTCGTAGAAAATGACGAAATAATGCATCGAGAAAAAATACTAGAAAATATAGGACGTCTCAGAGTAGTCGAGGTAGGTCCTGATGGTTATATCTACGTAGGAGTAGAAGAGCCCGGATATGTTTTCAGGCTGTTACCAACGGCCAAGTCATAGTGTACAGGTAAGGTCTAAGTCAAGATATACGTCAAGATATACGTCTAAGATATACGTCAAGATCGAAAAGTACTGATCAAGGATAGGATTTGATCGACTTCTCCTGTAGGTACTTTTGTGAAGTCTCCATTATTAGAGAACCAGGTGATCTGACGTTTTGCATATCGTCGGCTATTTCTTTTTATCAGTTCGATAGATTCGTGAAGGGAGAGTTCGCCTTCTAGATGTCTGAATAATTCTGAGTAGCCTACAGTTTGTAAGCTCACTAGATCTTTGTAGGAGATAAGAGACCTTACTTCCGCTAGGAGGCCTTCTTTCATCATCATATCTACTCGAGTATTGATTCTATCATAAAGTTTTTCACGATCCATCGTGAGCTGAATATTGACGGACTTGAAGTTTCTTGGCTTAGGTTGGCTATTTCTGAATGATGAGAATGTCTGTCCCGAAGACTTTATCACAGATAGCGCACGCACAAGTCTTCTAGAGTTGTTTAGATCTACCTCTTGGAAGTAGTTGGGGTCCTTTTTCTTTAGCTCGTGCTGGAGAGCAGTTAGACCTTGAGTTTGTAGGACTTCGGTATAATGATCTACGTCATGGGGCTTGACAGCTGGAAATTCATCTAGCCCTTCAAGGACTGCCTTGATGTATAGGCCAGTCCCTCCTGTCAGTACCAAATGATCATACTGCTCAAAAAGATCGTCTATCAATTGGATAGCCTCTCGCTCATATCTACCAGCATTATAGCTCTCCTCGATACTCACATGATCAATGAAATGATGGCTAACGGCAGCTAGTTCTTCTTTATCTGGTTTTGCTACGCCTATGTTGAGCTCTTTATACAGTTGCCGGCTATCACACGATAGTATCTCAGTATCGAGCTGTTGAGCGACTTGGATAGCTGTTTTCGTCTTCCCAATGGCTGTAGGCCCTGCTATGACAACTAATAATTTATCAGACATATAGAGTAATCGGGTTGAGAGTATTAAAAACTAGATAGGGAATGCTACATTTGTTCACAGAAAGCAGATTAGTGTAAATGCTCTATTTATTGACAAAGCTAATAGCTAAAATTAGCTTCTTAGCAGTTTATCGTAAAGTTTATATCATCAACGAAGATAATGTCCCCGGTGACAGGGCTGCTCTTATCACCTGCAATCATCCTAATGGCTTTGTGGAACCACTAGTGATCGGGGGTTATATTCCGCATAAGATATATTTTTTAGTAAGGGGTGATGTTTTTAGAAAAAAGCTTGCTAGGTATTTATTAAATGCTATTCATTGTATTCCCATCTTTAGATTTAGAGATGGATTTGCATCGATGCGAAAGAATAATGATTCTATCAATGAAGCACTGGAAGCACTTTCTAGGAAAAAGCCATTGATCATTTTTGCTGAGGGAAGTACCCAACAGGTTAGATATGTCAGACCTATCCAGAAAGGGTCGATCAGACTTGCTTTTGATACCCTCCAAAATGCCCCTGAATCCAATCCTTGTATAATCCCTTCATTCATCCATTTCACTGATCCGCAATTTTATAGGTCGGAAGTCATCATGGAATATGGGGCTCCGATCAATATAGTAGATTACGGTGAACTGTACGAAACGCACAAAGCGAAAGCAATAAAAAAACTACTCGATGACGTGAATAGTGCCATGCAAGAACTGAGCATTATGGTAGATCCAGCAATAGAAACAAAGGATGCGGATACAGTATTTGAGATAGCGAGATCTACGGTGAGAGAAAAAAACATTTTCCCCATCATACAGAAGGTCAAGAATTCTCCGAATCGTGATGCAGAGCGAAATGCGGGAAGACACTTTAGCCGTATGGATGAGGGATCTCGTAGTCTTTTGATATCGGAAATTACTGATCTCAAAAAGCAATCAGACTCTGCTGGAATAAACTACGAACAACTATCAGGAAGAACTAGATCAAACTACATGAATTTGATGATGTTGATCATTGGGTTTATTCCATTCTTACTTGGCTATATCTTTAATGTCTTGCCTATCACCCTTGCAAGATATTTTTCTAAGAACAAAGTGAAGAAAATAGAATTTAAAGCAGTAATGAAGCTTATCCCTTTTCTGAGTTTGTATCCTCCTTATTTATTGATACTAGGATCAATACTTGCCTTTGCGAGTTGGAAATCGGTGCTATTCGTTTTTTTAATTCCATTTTTAGGATGGTATTCTTTTGTCTATAAAGCGCAGTTTAAAGAATTTCTGGCTAATAGAAATTATAAAAATCTGAACACAGAGAGCCGTGATATTATGCAGCAGGCCTACAGGAATATTCTCGCCAAACTAAGTATCATCTAATTAATATGGCCAGTCTCGATAGAAATCACAATAAATATACAGTGAGTCTT
>ENA-ORXT01000756-ORXT01000756.1-marine-metagenome-genome-assembly--contig:-NODE-756-length-48565-cov-171.060572_pt1 | contig 48565 bp, 41 predicted proteins | sample MGYA00237868_ERZ511482 | MGnify/ENA metagenome assembly ERZ511482
ATTGGGTCCCATGACACTCCACCATTAACAGACTTCCATACACCACCTGACGCTGCTCCTCCGTAAATGATATTATTCTTAGTATCTACATCTATAGCTGTGATTCGGCCTGACATGCCAGCGGGGCCAATGTTTCGGGGGGCAAGGGATTCGAATTGGGATGGATCGAAGGATTGCCCTTGTAGAAATGATATTGTAACTATATAGGATAGAACGAGATACACATATTTCATAATCATCATATTAGACCTCTAATATAGTTGTTTCCTTCGTTGATTTTAAAGTGTTTTGTAACTTAGGTTGATATGTTCAGAGCTTTGATCTTCATTTCTTGTCTGCTTACGCTCACTGGATGTCTTAGTGATCCAGAAGAACCTAATATATTCCGTTATTTACAGAAGTCAGACTCGCGGATTATCAATGAAATAGATTCTTTGATGCTGATTCTACAGATTGAAGAAGCCAAGGCAAAATTACTCTCATATCGAGAGCAAGATGCCACAGCTGAAGAAAAACAATACATCAACTCAAAACTATGGAGATGTAAGCTACACTATGATTGGATGTTTGAGCAAGATGGATTTCCTGAACTAGATACCAAGCTAATCCTGCCCATAGATTCTTTCTACTTCGAATTTTATCGTAGTGGGGAATTTAGTGATGTCGGTCTGCTGGAAAAGAGGATTGCTACTGAAACAAATTATTACAGGAAGATAGATTATATGATGCAGCTGAGCACTTATTACTTCTATCAAAATGATAAAGAAAACGCTAATGTACAGCGAATCAATAGAGACATATATTTATTACTGGAAGATCTACCATACAACACGTCATATCACTTGTCTTTGTATCACATGATGGTTAACATTAGTTCTTACTCTCGTAAGAATTTGAGAAGTTTGGTACTGTGTCATAAGTTCTTAGATCCTGATAGAGCAGTCCTTCCTCTATCTGATATGGTTAAAGCACGAATGCTGAATCAAAGGATTTTGACCTACACCAGGTTAGAGAATCCTGAATATGCTATTAAAGATGTAATTACAGTTAGCCATCTATTAGATAGCACTAAATGCATTCCAGAAATGCAAACATTTTATAAAAATGCTTGCTATGCTTACCTATATGACAATCGAGTTGACTTCGAAGAGGGCTCAACCCATGCCTTAATAAAAATTGATTCTTTATTTAAAAAAAATATTATTGATTGTCGTTCAGATCATGCTAATTATCATAGGGTCAAGGGTCAGATTACAGCAGAGCGAGGTAATTTTAAAAATGCTTTGGCTCACTGGACAAAAGCATTTCAATTCATAACCTCTAAAAAATTAAGCCAAACTGCAGTATACAATTCCATTATATGGTATTACTCAAAGATGCAAGAAGAACTGAATCTATTTGATGAATCTTATAAAACCTATTCACTAAAAGGAATCGATACTAAAATAGAAAACGAACTAAATTCTACTAAATCATTCTCATTTATTGACATGGCCCGACTTGCCTCAATTAAAACAAATGAATGGAAACACACCAATAGAGGAGATCATCTTGAACATGCTAAAATTTTATTAGATCAATCATATGACCTGCTTTTTCAGCAAGTAGTAAGTATCAATGAAGAATCAATATTAAGGCTGTATGCAAACAAACAAATTTTACTGGAAACCGCGCTTGACCTATTCTACGACGAATATAGAAACCATCCTACCAAACATACAGCTGAGGCTTTTTATAAATTCTCTTCTATTAAAAAAAATATGCTTTTAAGAAGAGACATTCATCTATTCAAGTCTGATAATTTAATTTCAAAAGACATAAGTGATAAAGAAGCAAAAATTAAGAAGACTATAAAATCTTATGATGAAACAACCTTAGGAAACTGGACAATAATTCAAGGTTTATTAGACGAACAGGATATTATAGAGCAACAAATATATAATATATATAATCGAGCTAAAAGTAGTTTAAATTCTATTGAGCAAAGAAAACAGATTTCTGATATACAAGAAAATTTATCTGAAGATCAAAGCTATATCGATTATTATAAAATGAATGATGAACTATATATTTTAGTCATTAATCGAGATACCTCAAGCATTTATAAAAAGAATGTTCCTAATTTACACGAAGCAATTCAGACGCTATATACTGTTCAGAGTAAACATAAGAAAATTACACCATCCGAGTATCAAGAATTAGCTTATCGAGTTTACGACCTATTATTAGGAAATAGTATTGAAAATATATTAAATAAAGAGTTGATTATTTCTGCTGATGGAATCATTCATCAAGTCAGTTTTGCAGCCTTAATCAATGATAAATATTTAGAGACCAAAGGATTTCATGAGCTTCAATACTTAATTCATGATCATGAAATCAGATATACTTTCTTAGCAAAACAATTTGATAAAATTAAAATGTCAGAAAATTCGAAAATCGTAGCTTTTTCTTTCTCGGACGCTGAGACCATATTAGAATCACCAAATTTAAAATTATCCGAACTTCCTTTCGCTTACAAGGAGGTCTTATCATTAAAGAAGAAATACGCTAACACAACCATTTATTCAGGAAAACAAGCAACTAAAAAACAATTTATACAAAGTATTCAAGATAAAACAGTCGACATCATTCATCTCAGTCTTCATGGTATCAGTGATGCTGCTGACAGGGATGATGTAAAACTGTATTTTAGAACCTTGGAAGGAGGCATCGATAGCCTGTTTGGATATGAACTATTAGGCTTACAGACAGAAGTAAAAAAGATAGTTCTTAGTGCATGTGAGAGCGCAATAGGTCATGTACAGAATAATGAAGGTATTTATTCATTGAATCGATATTTTTCACAAATCGGTGTTCATTCACAAAGCTCAACACTCTGGAATATAGATAGTAAAGTCGCATCCGAAAATCATACTGAAGATATGAGAGAATTTCTGTTGACATCTCCTGAATATTCTCATCCTTATTATTGGGCGTATCTAATTAAAAGTTAAATTCCGAAGATACTTTGAAGGAATTTATAATTAAGAAAGTATTATCATCGTAATCAGAAGAAAAACCAGCTGAAATTCTTTGAATATTGGGGTACTCAAACAAACTTAAAAACAAGCATTCAGTATCTGAATTCACTTCAAAAAAACCACATTTATGTTTTTCTCTATTAGAAAAAAAATTGTCTAATATGTTCTTGTGAGGCGGATGTAAAGATGTAAATGCAGGATAATATTCCTTATCGTTATATTTAATTTTAAGTGGCTCATATTGAGTTCCATGTGTACCATCAACATTATTCCTAATTTTGCTCATCTCGAATTCAGGAATACAACCGTGGCTACCCCCTTTTACAACCATTATTATATTTTCATCAACACCGGCATTGTTTGTTAAACTTTCTCCAGAATCTATTCTATCTTTCAATTTGAAAGCATAAAATAGGATATTATCGTCAGTTATATATACGTATTCCTCTTTACATTCATTTTCAGGAATTTCAGCAAGCAACTCTTCTAAATACGAACCTTTAAATATTTTAAATTTTTCACTATTCCTATTTTTTACAATTGTAAATAGACCATTGTCCGGTTTTGAATCTAAGTGCAAGCACATTTTTTCATATTCAAATCCATGTATATTGTCATGCTGACTACATCTATCAAACATCAACGCACAAATGATGAGAAAGAGAAAAATAATAATTACGTAACAAATATTTAAATTTTTACTTAAGTACATATAATTTTAACATTTCTACATATTCCATAATTATAATCTTCTTCTTAACGAACTCCTGAAACTGGAACAGTGCTTATACCTTTAATATTCCATATCCATAATCGTCTTTACTGTAATTCCCTATATCATTTTGATTTATCGTCTTCTCTATCAATTCCACTTTGAAGTATTCTAAATTTGGAACTTTATTATTTTGATTAAAATACTTTTGATAATGGATAAATGCAACACTTGCCGTAATTGGCTCTGAATAACTTGTACCACTATCGACAATATCGTATTGTACCTAAGATGTTCAATGTTATTGAAATTAGGACTATACCCCATAAAATGGTAATTCTGGTCCAACTTTTACTTCATTAATTTTTATTAACCGTTGCTAAAACTGATATGTATGAATTTTTATCAATCATTGCTATGATATGTCACCATCAGAAAATTGCATTCCAGAAATGACTTTATTGAAGTTGCTATGAGGATCTATTAATGTCAACTGAGTACAAAACTTAGATTTCATATCATAATAACTTCTATTTAATCCACCTTGAATATCTACTCCTCGATCTAAAATCATTTGATTAATAGCAGACAAATTATCGAAATCAACTTTGATATATGCGGCTTCACAGCTATAGGGAAAATCAGGGTCAGGAACAGGACCATGCATAGCTAATGCTAACGGAATTAAAAACTTGTTGTCACCGATTTGTTTTGAATACACTTCAAAGTTATCTTCATTTTCAATCACAAAATATCTTGGTATACAACCCATATCTCCTCCTCTTAATTGTTCCATCTCTATTGTAAACTCTTCTCCGTAATCACATGTTTCTTCAATAGCAGGTAAAATATGAAAAATTTGATCAGTGTCTACAAATGGTTTTCCAAGTTTAATAGAAATAACATCAATTGGGTAATCAGTATTTTCAGATATTTTTTTTTCCAATAGTTCATTTTTAAATATAAAACCATTATTTAATTGAACTACATCATCACTAAATTGAGGGCTGTTTTGTATGTTTAATAATAAGTTTTGCATCCTAAATCCATGATCCATAATATTATTTTTCTATTGATTGATCGCATTAATTAAAATTTCAATTGATGTATCTTTTTCTTTCTCTAAAACCTCCTCAAACAACTTCAAACTCTCCCTCAAATACCGGTCCCCCTCACGATAATTCCCCTGCTCTAATTCTATCAAAGCCAAATCATAAATATTATAGGCTCTTAATTTCAATGGACTAATATCATCAGTTGATGTAGCAGAACGTGTCCGGTTGATATCACTGGCAGGCAATTCGACACCAGCATACTTTTGCTCTAATCGCTCAAGCTCAACACCATCCATCCATAGTTTGCCAGCATACATTACAACAATCAACACTGCCACTACGGCAGCATACTTCAGCCAAGATATTTTTTTGACTTTAGCCGCTTCTTGGTTCACCTCTTTATCTTCTTCCTGACCTGACCCAGATGCCTCCACCTCCCCCATCCCAGCATCCCACTGCTGTAACATCTTCATCTTATCCCGAAGAACTGAAGCTTTGGCACTATGTCGTAATGCTTTCATAGATACAACTTGCAGGGCAATAGCATCCTCTTGCTCAAGCCTTCGCTCGAACTTCACCAGATCATCTCTGGATAAGAGACCATTTACATACTGGTCTATGGTATCTATATCCTTATCTGTTATCGCCAATGGTTATTACTTTATGTTCCCTAACCGCTTTTTGTAACCTTTTAATGCATTTATATTTTAAATTTTTTGTGGTATCTCTGTTTTTATAGCCCATGAGACTGGTGATGTCATCCATACTCATCTTTTTGTAATAGAAGAGCTGAATGATCGACCGGCATGGATCGCCAAGTGCTGTGAGGGCTGTATTCATATCCTCAATTTCTGATTCTAAGGCTTCTTTTTCGTTGATGTCATCCATCACATAGGCATGGATGGTCGGAAATAATTCTTGATGCCTGACTCTTTTCTGCTGTCTGTATAACTCGTATACTTTATTCTTACAGATACCGAATAGATAAGACTTGATATTACTGTTGAGCTCTTCGAGTTTGCCACTGATCACATTATCATACAAGACAACGACGGCCGTCTGAAATATTTCTTTGGCATCTTCGACTTGTAGGTTTTGTTTTAATTGAAGCCATTGGACACAATCATCACGATACATGGTGTACAACTCTTTAAGTGCGCGATTCTCATCATTCTTGATATGTTCTATCCAGTTCAAAGGGACTACAGACTTAATTGGTTCACTTAAATGTAATGAAATTTTCTTATAAAATGATAAGAGTCTCTTGTTTGAAATATCTACTTATGCATTTTTGGCAAAGGCTATAAAGCAGCTTTATTTGCATTGCTTATCTATTACAGGGTAATATTCTTTTGTCTTGATACAAAAGAACCAAAAGCTCAAGGCATACCCAATCGCTCCGCATGTTTTACCAAGCAGCCGCCACCTCAATAAATAATTTAGTAGAAGAATGTAACAACCGATATTAAATAAACTTCTGAGCTGATTTTGACTTTTGGAAGTGTCAATGATGTTGCAAAGATTAAAGACCATAACTGTTACTCAGTCCTATGTTTCACTTAATAAAATGAAAATCCTTCGGCGTCAAACATTCCTTTATCACTAATCTTGATTTTAGGAATGACGAGTAGTGCCATAAAGGAAAGTGTCATATAAGGTGCCTTTAGTTCACAGCCTAATCCACTGACAAAGGCATTCATCTCTTTATAAGCTTCTCCTATTTCTTGGCAAGATCGGTCGCTCATTAATCCAGCGACGGGTAAGGCAATTTGCTTTTCTGATGAAGAGGAGACTGCGCTTAATCCACCTTGACTTTTTACCAATAAATTAATGGCAGTTTTCATCGATTCATCATCAACGCCAACACAAATGATATTATGAGAATCATGAGCTACCGTAGACGCTATTGCGCCTTCTTTCAGCTTAAAATTTTTAATAAAGCCTATGGCAGGTGGTGCTTTCTGGTATCGATTGACTACTGTAACTTTAAGGATGTCTTGCTTTAGATTTGAAGTGATCACCCCATCGGAGATTATAGGTTGTGCATCCAGTTTTTCTGTGATTAATTCTCCATCTATAGCTTCTATAATAGGCGTATTATATTCAGATCCTTTAAGCACTAAGTCCGAAACTTCGATCTCGGTGATATTGAATTGATTGATGATCGGGTGTGATTTTTCTACAAGCACACTTTCATTTTGGTCAGCTACTTTTTCACCATTGACATAAGTTTCTTTGACTTGAAAAGATTCTGGGTGATCGATCAAGATAAAGTCTGCAGGCTCGCCCACTCTTAATAATCCAACATTCATGTGATAATGCTCGACAGGATTAAGCGATGCCATTCTTAACAGATCAAATAATTCATATCCGAGTGCTAAAGACCTTCTGATCAACACATCAATGTGTCCAATTAATAAATCATCAGGATGTTTATCGTCACTACAAAACATCAAGCGATCCGCGTGATCGGTAATTAAAGGATGTAGGGCATTATAATTTTTAGCAGCAGAGCCTTCTCTGATCAATATCTTCATGCCATGTGAGAGCTTTCCACGAGCCTCTTCTATAGTATAGCATTCATGATCTGTTGAAATACCAGCTTTGACATATTTCTCTGCGTCCCTTCCCATTAATCCAGGCGCATGACCATCCACTGGTTTATTCAGTTCTAGAGCATAAGCTATCTTTTTTATGACTTCTGGATCTGCATGTAGCACTCCTGGATAATTCATCATCTCTGACAGATAATGTATGTCCTCTGATTCAAGTAGTTCTCTTACTTGCTCTGCATCGATGACCGCACCCGCTGTCTCAAAGCTTGTCGCTGGCACACATGAGGGTGCTCCAAAGTGAAACTTGAGTAAAGCATCTTTCGCATTGTCGATCATATAGTGTACACCCTCGACACCCATGACATTAGCGATTTCATGAGGGTCTGATATCGTAGCGATTGTACCATGACAGAGGGCTGCTTTTGCAAATTCATAAGGAACTAACATCGAACTTTCGATATGGATGTGGGCATCAATCAGGCCTGGACATATATAGATATCTTGCTGCTCAGGTATATTATTAATACTCTGTATTTTACCATCTTCTATGAATAATTCTACAGGATATATTTCTCTATTGTGGATGTCTATCAGGTTTGCTTTTAGGTCCTTCATCTAACTATCGAATGTCTATTTACATCTTTACAATAAATATAGACGGCATCTTCTTTACCCATAGCAGTAAACCACTGCGGCACGTAAGGGGCCATCCAGATACCATCACCTTTCTTCACATGATACCAGTCATCATCTAATCTATAAATGCCTTCTCCTTGCAAATAAAACAAGCCATGCTCCATCACGTGTATTTCTACAAATGGAAGATTCCCTCCTGTATGATATGTAAATATGTTCACTGCGAAGTCCATGCTTATTTCATCTGGAAGTAGATACTGCATGTGTAGCTGAGGATCATCCGCGTACATTTCTTTTTTATAATCATTACTATGTCCAGATATAACTTTAGGTGCTGGCACTGAGTCCAAAGGAACATATGGCTTTTGAAATGAAATGAGCTTTGCTCCATCGCCATTTATCTGATAGTCGCATCCTGGCGGAATATAGACAAATCCACTTTGACCTAAACTGTACAATTCATTATTTACAGTGATATCGCAAGAGCCCTCAAATACATAATAAAATACTTGACTGATTTTTGTGCGATCGCGTACATCTGCCCCTTCTTTCATGCTGATCAGATGCTGACTGATCGTAGCTCCCATAGCTGGACTAATCATCACTCTGATATCTACATTTTTCCATCCTGACATGACACTGCCGACATAACTATCTTCAGTGATCAAAGCATAATTTCGCTTCACTACAGTTCTTGTATTTGCTGAAAGTCTACTCATTGGATTATTTCTGTTTTTAATTTTTCTAAGAATTGTAAAGATACTTCTAAGGCCGTAGAGATATCTTCTGGAGTCACATATTCATCTGGGTGATGGCTGATGCCTTCTTTGCACCTGACAAATAACATCGAAACTGGAGCGACTTTTGAAAACGCAACTGCATCATGCCCCGCACCACTCATGATCTCTAATGATTTTCCTACTGTAGTTTTTACTGATTCTGATAATAGCTTTGTCAATCTGTCGTCACAATGAACAGGCGCATTAGATTGAATTAAATTCCAATCGTATGTCAATCCCCGCTTCTGACATATCTTAGCTATGAATGACTCTGCTTGCTGACATGCCTCATCGATTTGATTTTGATCTTGGCTTCTGATATCTATACTCGCCTGTACCAGATCGGGAATGACATTTGACGCTCCCGGCGAAACTTTACATTGCCCTATGGTAAGCCTGATATTATCTCTATTCTCCAAGGCGTAGTTTTCCAATCGAGCAGCCACTTCTACAAATCCACTCAGCGCATCTTGTCTTCTGTCCATTGGAGTGGTGCCAGCATGACCAGCACGTCCTTTTATATTGAATGAAATCCGATTTTGTCCAGCAATATCATTCACGACGCCGATAGCTATATTACTCTCCTCTAATACTTGCCCTTGCTCTATATGGACTTCATAATAACCTACGATATTTTTAATGGCTGGTGCGAGTGCTTCACCGTATCCCTCGAATGAATGTAAAGCACTTTCTAAACTACAGCCATCGGCATCCTGACACATCATCCAGTCGTCGTGAAAAATACAAGCAGCCGCTGAACTACCCAAATAAGTCGTATGAAATCTCACACCTTCCTCATCAGAGAAGCCAATGACTTCGACATTAAATGGTAATTCGTCTTTTAAAGAATGTAACATCTCATAAGCGATTAAAAAGCCTAATGGTCCATCATACTTTCCTGCATTGATGACTGTATCTAAATGAGATGCTATAACGAATGTGGGCTTACTTACATCAAAAGAATTTAAGCGTATCCTGACATTCGCTAAAGTATCTAAGTGGTATGATAATCCATCATCCGCTGTCCACCGCTTAATCTGCTGATTAAGGCTAGCTGCACTGCTGGAGCATATCGGTCTAAATAAATATTCTGGATGCTCAGAAAAGCACGCCATGACATCCAATCTCTCACATATTCTTTCTGCTCTATTCAACATAAGTTCCTCTCCCCGTAGGTAGATCTTTATTTAATTCATTAATCACTTCAGCAGCAATACTGACAGCAATTTCAGCCGCCGACTTACTATATATGGGCAACCCTATCGGTGCTTTAATATGAGCCAAATCACTTTCCTCTATGCCGTCATCCTTTAATTCCTGCCACAGGTGAGCCAGCTTAGCATCACTCCCCATGATACCTATGAAACAGGTAGAGGCATTATATAATTGCTTCAAGATTACCTTATCATCCCTGTATGAATGACTCACAATAATGACAACATCCTTTGACTTTATCTGTACTTGGTCATTTATTTTCTCGTAGTTAATGAGACAATATAGATGTTCCATATCTTGTGGTCGCATTAAGTCAGCTCGATTGTCATAAAGAATCACCTCTCTATCTAAGAAAGCAAATTGCTTCGCAGCAGCCATACCTACATGCCCCGCACCAAAAATATGAATTAATGGTTTCGCTTTCAGTGAGACACTGACTCTAAATTCTGTTTCTGATCTGACATCATCAGCTTGAGTAGGACCTTCACTTATTGTCATTCCTTTATGTGAAAATATAATATTATAAGCATTCAGATTCTCAGGTGACATCAACTCTTGAATCGTTATTAGATCAAGGCTTGTCAAAGGCATGAGTACAATGGTCTGTTCTCCTGAGCAAATCATCCCAGATCTTTGCTTGGGATTTTCCTTATGATGGAATTGTTTTTTTACTAATGCTATAGGTTCATCGTTCAGCAGCATATCTTTTGCGAGTGCAATCAACTTGACTTCCATGATACCACCACCGATCGTTCCTGTAAATTTTCCATTTTCATTAATAGCCATCTGAAATGACTTCCGACCCGGAGAACTACCTTTACTTTCAATCACATATAGCCATACTACCTTTACATCAGCAGTAAGATTTTTATGTATGAATGAAAGTACTTTAGTCATATTAAAATGTGGCTTATTCTCAATCAACAGAGTCCTCTCTTATCATTCAAAAATACAGCCAAAAATTCTGTATGATATATAAGCCCCAAGTCAATAATGTAATAAAAGATTCAGACCTTAGTAGTAAGATGATACTACAAATTAATAAAGATAGATGTTGTGCAGAAATAGAAACTTTAGCAAGTATTTCTTCATGTGAAGGTCCAGCAGTGACCCGAATATTATACAGCACAGAAGACCAGCGATCTCGACAATGGTTGAAAGGGTTAATGAATGAAATAGGACTAACGATAAGTGAGGATGGATTAGGAAACCTTACAGGTAGATGGACCGGATCTGATGAAAACTTATCTCCAGTAGCTACAGGCTCACATACAGATGCTATCCCATTCTCAGGTAAGTATGATGGGGTGATCGGGGTATTGGGCGCTATAGAAGCGATTCGATCACTTCAAGAAGCAGGGTTTAAGCCAAGGCGATCCATTGATGTCATACAGTTTACAGCGGAGGAGCCTACCCTATTTGGCATTGGCTGCTTGGGCAGCCGAGCGATGAGCGGCTCCATGACAGTATCAGAGATGTCAGCACTAAGATCAGATCAAGAAGATGACATAGATAAGCTCAGAAAAGCTGCTGGTTATCATCTTCCGCTTAGTGACGTTTTATTGGATTCATCGTACTACCACGGTTTTATAGAATTACATATTGAGCAAGGGCCGAGACTTGAGCGAGACAAGCTTGATATAGGAATCGTGACTGCGATAGCTGCGCCAGCTACATTAAAATTTGAATTAAAGGGTGATGGCGGTCATGCAGGTGCCGTTTTGATGCCAGGTCGCAAAGATGCTTTAGTGGCTGCGACATACATCATTCAGGAGATCGAAAAAGCAGCCAATAACAGTGAGAGTCCAGATTCAGTCGCCACTGTAGGCATCATGGATATACATCCTGGCGCCATTAATAGTATCCCAAGTCATGTAGAATTCTATGCTGATATCCGTGATATTAATCTCGATAGTAGAAATCAGATGGTCCAATACATTAAAGATAGCGCATCCCAAATCTGTAAAGATCGAAACATTCAGCTTAAGGTCTCCACTGTGAATGCGGATGATCCTTGTCTCTCTGATCCAGCGATTCTTGACACAATAGAAGCTGCCTGTGTTGAGGCAAGTGTCAGCTATAAAAGATTAGTCAGTCGCGCATATCACGACACTCTTTTCATGTCAAGAATATGTCCGACAGCTATGATCTTTATCCCATCTGAAAGTGGGTATAGTCATCGACCTGAAGAGTATAGTTCTCCAGAAGAAATAGAGAAAGGAATTTTGATTTTAGCTAAGACGCTGGCTATTATGAGTCATGATATATAATTCCCTTTTGTAAGAATGATTTTAAAACTCAAAATAAAAACTTACTTCCACTCTAATAATTACTAAGCTGACATGCATTCGCCATGCAGGCGTTCAGTATTACTTGTTAAATAACGAACCAAAAAATCAATGCTCATTAATCTGCTCCGCATAATGATCAGGCAGCCTCCACTTCATAATACACTCTTATACAAATAAAAAGATTAGTTGCATCAATACGTCAGTCAGATTGAAAAACCATAAATACTTAAATCTACAATTAACATAGATCAACTATTTAGCTCCCCCGATAAGTAGAATACCCAAATGGATTAATTAATAATGGCACATGATAATGAGTTTTATCAAACACAGTAAAATCGATATCAACTTTAGGATAAAAGCCTGTAAGCTCCTGTGCTTCAAAGTAAGGACCTGTATCAAAACACATCTGGTAATGGCCTGGCACTAAATAAACATCAGGTGGCAATAGATCAGTCACTCGACCATCAGCATTAGTCAAGCCTATCGCTATGGTTACAAATTTTTGATCCATCAATTCTTTTAATCTGATACAAATTTTCTGGCCCGGCTTCCCCAATGAAGTATCTAATACATGAGTCGTGACATGGCTGACTTTATTCCAAATAGGGTCATGTAACTCAATGATTTTTTGAAGCCGTAGTAGGGTAATCTTTAATTGTTCTCCTGCTGCAATATGAAGCTCTTCCGCAGTAGAGTGTTTCAGTCTTTGTTCCAATAATATAGCTAATTCCTCTGCTGATTTACTGGACGCACAGACCAAATAAATAAAACCATTTTTATCAAAATAGCTTTGATTATTACTAACTATGTCATTCTTCAATTCTGAGTCAGCTTTGTCCATACCCGCTTGTTCATTACTGGCCCATGTGTTACTTTCATCAGATTTTGCAACAATGTCTTTACGACTTCCTATCCTCGGGTGGGCTGCAAATGCTTCTTTCCAGTCCGCCTCATCACAGTCGTTCGCCCATACAGTAATGGCATTATTAAATAAGTCACTTTCATTTTCAAAAGGGATTTTTTCAATCATGCGTTCGACCCATTTATGAGAAGCGCAGCAATTTAATAGAAGTGATCTAATCTCTGCTTTTGGTAAATCATTAAAAGTTTCTATAGTGTATTTCATTTTATATTCTAATTTATAATCATTCAGCTAACACAGATACATTCAACTCTTAACTTTTTCAGACACAAGTGGTTTACCGTAAATACTAATTTTATTTATTCTTGAATACTTACTCCAATTTCTTTTTAAAGCTAAATGTTGAACGTGTGTGCACAGTTCAAATCTTTCTACAGCAAAATACATAGCAGTAATAGTGACTATCGTTAATACGCCTCTTACATTCTTATTGCACTTGGAACACCAATACATAGACGCCTTTACATCATACAGCTGCCTGAGTTCAGTTAATTTTACATTGAGCTCTCCTACGAGTTTAAAATGCTCTTCAATGGTTAAGTCATGTCTCCACTGCTCCTGTAATATGGCAATTAGCTCTGGAAACCATGTTGTACTAGATTGGCCACTCGGCATCGAGTTATTTTTCTATTTTTAATAAATAAGACTTATAAATATATCATTAATCCGTCAATGGTGTCCCCTGCTCTATCCAACACCGTATTTTATCTCTCTCTTCTTGCGTGATGCCTGTCTTATTATTCTGAGGCATCGTCTTAGTGATCACCACACGCTGCATGATGTCGTCTGCTCGCTTCACCATATCCTGTGCCGTCTCATATACGACTCCATTTGGTGGCGCTGTCCAAACATCATCAGTAGGCTGAGACGAATGACAACTGACACACCGCTCTTGAAATATCTGGTATATCTCTGTAAAGCTCGCTTCATCATCACATGAATCATTAGACATCTGAGGAGCCGTCAGAAATACAGTAGACACTAATATCAGTATCGCTATCGGCAATACCCATACTGACTGCTGATGCTTTTCTTTCAGATTAAGATAGTGCTTCACACCCCCACTTGCCAGTGAAAGCAATGCTAATATCAGCCAAGGATGTTCGTGTCCAAAAGTACTTGGAAAATGATTACTGATCATCACGAATAATACAGGCAGTGTGAAATAATTATTGTGATAAGAGCGCAATCCTGCAAACTGACCCAACCACGGATCTAAATAAGTCCCATCCTTAGTCGCTTGCACCATCGCCTTTTGCGCAGGAATGATCACAAAGAATACATTACCTGCCATCAGTGTCCCGATGAGTGCCCCAAAGTGGATGTATGCTGCTCTTGGATTAAACACACAATTATAGAAATAGGCAAATCCAATTAAAATCAAAAACATCAGAACCCCAAACCACAATGGCTTCTTCAATAATGGTGTCAAACTTAATACATGATAGATCGTGTAACCAATGGCCAATGATCCAATCCCGATCAATGCACCCATCCATCCAGGAATATCATAAATATCTGGACTAACAAGCATCGCTTCGGCATTAAAATAGTACACGACAAATAATAGTGCAAATCCAGTCAACCAAGTAAAGTAAGCCTCATACTTAAACCAATGTACCCCAGCAGGCATGGCCGCAGGAGCGATCTGATATTTCTCAACAAACCAAAACCCACCGCCATGCAGCATCCACATATCACCTTTCAATTCTGGACGCTTCTTGTTCTTATGAAGGCTATTCTCCATAAATACGAAAAAGAAAGATGTCCCAATCCATGCTATCCCAAATGTAATATGCATCCACCTGACGACGATATTCATCCATTCATGCAGATGACCTTTGTATATAGTGTCTTTAAAATAGATGTAAGTAATCCCTATTAAAATTAGAATGCACAGGACAATCCCAGTATAGATATATTCATTAGAATTAGTGAGCTTATTCAGCCATAAGTCATTTTCGGTCTCCGATTCATGAATGACTTTATTCTTCAATGACACCGCCTGATGACTCGCCTGAGTGAGTAAGCCTAAGATCAATAAGACAATACAGAAAAAAATTAATAAGACGATTGACTCCCCCATTACACCATCTCCTTTTTACGTAATATCACTTTGCCTTTATTTAATTGCACTATATTTCCTTCATTATAAATCAGTGAGCCATTGACATAGGTCGCCATGGTTTTACCATAGAGTTCATGATTTATGTATGGACTTATTTTATGTCTATGTTCGATGATGGACTCAGTCACTAAGAATGTTTCATCTGGATTCCAGATACAGAAATCTGCTTGATAGCCTACTCTGATTTTTCCCAACGAATTACTTTTATTAATTAAGGCTGCTGGCCTGCTTGTTAATAAGGGTATAAAAGATTCGAGTGACATGGTGCCTTTTAAAGTCGTCCAGCTGGCAGGCAGAAGAAACTGTAATCCTGCAATACCTCCCCAAGCCTTTCTAAAATCTCCGCTTTCGATTTCTTTAAGTTTCAGTGGTGCCGGAGAATGATCAGTAGATAGCAAATCAATGACTCCATCACGTAGAGCTTGCTTTAAATTACTTTGATTTTTTATATCTCTGATAGGTGGTGCACATTTTAATAAAGTATCACCATCTTCAATTTTTTCTGAATTAAAAAATAAATAATGAGGGCAAGTCTCGACAGAAAAATCTAAACCTGATGCTTTATATTTTTTAATGATACTGATGGCTTGATCAGAAGCTAAATGTACGATATGGACCCGACACCCAGTTTCTTCACTAAGTGACAGTAACTCACTTATCGCTTGATTCTCCCAAGCCTTAGGTCTAGAGTTAAGATATGATTGATAAGATCGTGGATGAGTTTCTAAATCATGATCGGCTGGCAATGTATCTATTTCACAATGTGCTAATAGAGGAACGTCATATTTACTCAAAGCTCGCATGACTTTTTCTAGATCATCTAATGTAATATTAGGAAATTCCTTTAATCCAGAATCTGATAAAAATACTTTAATACCCAAGCAGCCTGCTTCAATTAAGGATAAAATATCTTTTATGTTATCATCGACAGCTCCTCCCCAAAATCCGCAATTCACATGAAGCTTAGCTTTACTTGCTTTTATTTTATCATGAAATGCTTTTTGATTGATGACCACAGGGGAAGAATTAAGTGGCATGTCTATGACAGTTGTGATACCTCCTGCAGCAGCAGCGCGAGTCGCTGTATTAAATCCTTCCCATGCAGTGCGACCTGGCTCGTTAATATGTACATGAGCATCGATGACGCCTGGCATGATGACATATCCAGAATAATCGATCGCATCTGCTATCTTAGACTCCTCAATCTCTACGATCATTCCATCACTCATTAAGATAGAAGCGGATTTTAATTCTCCATTTATCCAAACACGATTACTGTATATGCTGCTTTGGTTCTTACTCATATTATCGCTCAAGAATACAACGCCATCAATACCTTCTCCACTGTCATCGGAGCATCATATGGAATATTCGCTTTATCATTAAAACTTTTGATCGCATTATGAATCGCAAAATACGCTCCAATACCATACATCAACGGTGGCTCGCCCACAGCTTTAGACTTTTGAATGGCCAAGTCCGATCCTTTTGAATCTAAATATTTGACGTTCACCTGTTTTGGCACGGAGTAAATATCAGGTATCTTATAATTGGCTAAGTTGCCAGATTTCAACTGGCCTTTATCATTATAGATTAGCTCTTCCATCGTCATCCAGCCAATCCCCTGAGCTAAGCCTCCTTCGATCTGACCCAGGTCCACAGCACGATTCATACTTGCTCCAAAATCATGCACGATCTGCACTTTATCAAACTCATAATTACCTCTGAGACAATCGACCGTACATGTGGTGATCGCAGTTCCATAGACATGATAAGCAAAGGGAATTCCTTTAGATGTGTCTTTATTAAAATGGATTTTGGGTGTGGCATAATGTCCCTTAGCACTCAGATTCACTCGCTCTTGGAAAGCTAAAGTCACCAGATCATTCCAGCTCACAAATGCTTCAGATGCATTCGTCGAAGCTGCACCATTCTGTAATTTGATTTCACTACTGACTTCTAACTGCCATGTCTTATACAACAATTCTTTCAGTCTCAGTACGATTTGTCCGCAAGCATCTTCCAGTGCTTTTCCATTTAAGTCTGCTGTAGCACTCGCTGCTGAAGGAGAAGTATTAGCCACTCTCGTCGTATTAGTCGTTTCTAATTTGATCTTGTCGTGACTGATGCCAAAACTCTGAGCTGCCACTTGGATCATCTTAGAACTAACTCCCTGACCCATCTCTACTGCACCTGTACTGATGCCGACGCTACCGTCACTATAAACATGGACTAAAGCTCTGGCTTGATTCATCATGGTATTAGTGAATGATATTCCAAAGCAAATGGGCATCAGACTTAATCCTTTTTTTGACCATTGATGTTTTGAATTATAATCTTCTATTTCTTTCTGTAAATTATCCAGCTCATAAGACTCTTTTGCTACAGACCAGCAAGATCGAGCCTCGCAGGATTCTGCTAATTGTCCGTAAGGAAATTCTGCTGACTCGTGCAGTAAGTTTTTTTCTTGTAGCTCATGCACAGCTACATTCATCTCATCTGCTGCATGATGTAGTGCTGCTTCTATAACAAACATTCCTTGCGGACCACCAAAGCCTCGGAAGGCTGTATTAGGTGGCAGATTAGTCTTGCACGAGTAAGCACTGATACTCACATGAGGGATATAATAGCTATTAGTCCCGTGAAATAATGTGCGCTGTAATACTGCTGGCGATAAGTCAGCGGCTGCTCCGCCATTCTGTAGATATCGAGCTTCATATGCGATGATTTTACCTTTTTCGTCCAGCCCTATTTTGTATTGGCTTTCATAAGGATGGCGCTTACCTGTCATCTGTAAGTCCTCTCCTCTTTCTAAGATCAGCTTGACAGGTCTGTGGCATATCTGAGCAGCAAGTGCTGCCATAGCTGCCCATGGTGAAGCCTGATCTTCCTTACCACCAAAGCCTCCACCGATTCGGTTGACGTCTACTTCTACTTGATTCATGGACCAGCCTAAGACATTGGCTACTGTGCGCTGAACAGCCGTCGGACCTTGAGTAGAGCTGTATATTTTCAGGCCATTAGTCACAGGAATCGCATAGGCACCTTGTGGCTCTAAGTACACATGTTCTTGCCCTCCTGAGCTTGCATTGCCCTCGTACACATGTGCGCATGAAGCGAATGCAGATTCTGTATCACCTAAATTAAAGTGGATCGGACTTGATAGAAATGATTGATTTTCAAAAGCTTCTTGTACATCGGCCACAATCTTTTTTTCTTCGACTTCTATCTTAATATAAGCCATCGCTTTATGAGCGGATAGTTCATCTGTAGCCACAATGATTAAAATCGGCATGCCTATAAAATGAAGCTCATCAATAGCCAATAAAGGCTCATCAGCGATAATGCCGCCAATCTGATTTTCACCTGGAATCCGAGAGTGATCTATGATGTCAATAATACCTTCTTGCGCTAATGCCTGTGTATAATTTACCTGCTTCAGATGAGCATGAGCGAATGGTGAATAAAATACTTTAGCATAAAGCGTCCCAGCTAACTCTGGCATATCATCCAGATAAATGGTCTTGCCTGTAACATGCAATGGTGCGTCTATATTGATAGAATGTTTTACTTTTCTTGGCTTTGGATTCTTTGTCATACTACCAATAGATTTTTCTTGTGATAGATACCTGGATCAATAGCTAAGAACTGTGCAATCATCAACTGCCTGGCTAATAGTCGCTTATAATCAGCTGAACCTCTCGCATCACTGATCGGTGAGATTTCTTCTTGAAGCACAGTAAGGGTACCATCTAATGTGTCAGTAGAGAATGATTTATTTATCATAGCGTCTCTCGTCATGTGCAGGTACATCGGTATTGGCCCAACGCCTCCGACTGCGAGATGTGCATCTATAATTATTCCATCTTCAATTTGCATTTGTGAAGCCAGATTAACACTAGCGATATCAAAATATTTTCGTTGGCTGACTTTCTCAAAATGAAACTGACTTCTACCCTTTGGTATCTTGAACTTTAGTTGTTCTACGATTTCATTCTCCTGAAGGGCTGTGACTTTGTAGTTTTTATAAAAATCCTTTAAAGAGATCGTCCTTTTTTTACCATCATGATTCAATATCATGTCAGCATCCAATGCCAATAAAATAATGGTAAAATCCCCAATGGGAGAAGCATTTACCAAATTACCACCGATAGTCGCCATATTCCTGATCTGAGTAGAAGACAGCAGCTTAAACATATAATCTACATCAGGCACAGACTGGTTAAAGACTTCAGACCTGTATAAATCCCCCATGGTACAAGAGGCTCCAAATACACACTCATCATCCTTTATGGCTATGGCATTCATTTCAGGCTCACTGTATAGTCCATGGATATCATCTTCATACATCTCCTTTGGTCGCTGTACATATAAGTCAGTGCCTCCGCCTACGGCTCTTCGCGCAGCAGTTTCATCCGGCAGTGGTTTAGTGTCTTTTAGTAGATGTTCTATTTTTAGAAAATATTTTGGGATGTATGATGCTTCGATTAATTTTGGAGTGGTCATCACATCCATATCATTTGATAGCTTTTTACAAATGTCTACAGCAGCTCGTTCGATACTCTTATAGCCAGTACACCTGCAGATATTGCCATCTATAGCAGCTATGATCGATTCCATAGTAGGCTTACCGCCATTCAGCAGATATCCAGATAGCGAGACGATGAAGCCAGGGGTACAGTATCCACACTGAGTGCCGTACTGATCCACCATGGCCTGCTGCACTGGACTGAGTTCATCCATGTTCAAACCTTCTATAGTGACTATATGAGTACCATGCGCATTAATCAGTGGCATGATGCAGGAAGTCATGGACTGATACTTCATACCATCATCAGTCATAGTCCCTACAAGGACTGAGCAAGCACCACATTCTCCTTCTTTACAGACCAGCTTAGATCCCGTGAGATGCTGATGCTTTCTGATAAAGTCAAGGACTGCTGTACCAGAAGGCAACGCTGTTTTAATCTTAGTCTGATTAAGTACGAATTCTATCATTAATATTCCAGTTTATCCATTTTAGTCTGCCAGTCTTGAAATACTGTGAACGCCTCATCTCTCGATACTTGAGATGTCGGTATCTCCCTTTCGGAGATAGGTAGTGGGATTTCTTTATAAATATGATTATCATCAAAGCCAATATCTGCCGCATCCTCCCGACTACAACCATAAACGATACGCGCTGGTCGAGCCCAATATATGGCACCTAAGCACATGGGACACGGCTCACATGATGTATATATGGTACAGCCGTCTAATTGAAAATTCTCAATATTCTTGCAGGCATCTCTGATGGCTACGACTTCTGCGTGAGCCGTCGGATCATTAGTCGATGTTACCTTATTATTACCTCTGCCTATGACCTCTCCTTCTTTATTTACTATGACCGCTCCGAAAGGACCTCCATCATTTGCATTCATTCCAGATCTGGCTAGTGCTATGGCTTCAGATATATACTTTTGATCTTCCATATTTAGTAATTTATTGTGTTATCTAATCTTTAGCTGTCTGGTACCTTATTGTGTCACCTTTCTGATACCTACTGTGTCACCTTTCGACTGCCTATTGTGTCACCTTTCTGCCACTTTATTGTGTCACCTTTCTGATACTTTATTGTGTCACCTTTCTGCCACTTTATTGTGTCACCTTTCTGGTACTTTATTGTGTCACCTTTCTGATGTCTATTGTGTCACCTTCCTACTGTTTATTGTGTCACCTTCCTGCTACTTTATTGTGTCACCTTTCTACTGCCTATTGTGTCACCTTTCTGATACTTTATTGTGTCACCTTTTTGACAACTATTGTGTCACCTATCTACTGTCTATTGTGTCACCTTCCTGCTACCTATTGTGTTACCTTTCTGATAACTATTGTGTCACCTTTCTACTGCCTATTGTGTCACCTTCCTGCTACCTATTGTGTTACCTTTCTGATAACTATCGTGTCACCTTTCTACTGCCTATTGTGTCACCTTCCTGCTACTTTATTGTGTCACCTTTCTGCCACTTAATTGTGTCACCTTCCTACCACTTTATTGTGTCACCTTTCTACTGCCTATTGTGTCACCTTCCTACTGCCTATTGTGTCACCTTCCTGCTACTATTGTATTACCTTTCTGATACCTTATTGTGTCACCTTTCTGATACTTTATTGTGTCACCTTTTTGATACCTTATTCTGGCACATATTCTTCCATTTTATATACATTCTGCCACCATTATATTACTTATTCTACCACCTATTTATTAAAGTTAATTTTCCAATAACCGCTTTTGGTTCCTATTCTCTCAACAGTCCCATTAGACTTCAAACCATCCATACGCTTTCTAACAGCACTTTCAGAAATATTGAGTTGATCTGCCATTAGACTATAGGTCATCTCAGGTTCTGTGAATATTAAATTTAGTACCTCAATTTGGATATGGGTTAAACTTCCAAGACCGACCACTTTCGCTAATCCTTTCATAATGCCAATTGGTGCGCCTAAAAAATCTGGATGTATCAGAATTTCAATGACAAAATATCGTCTATTAGGATCATCTACATCAAAAACAGCCTTGAGAAATCCATTTCTATCTAATGCTCGCTGCAGTCGTGGTATGCCAGTACCTCTGCCTTCTGTCAGTTCTAGTTCTTTGAGAAATTCGCCGATTCTTCTGTTTCTATATCGCCTTGCTCTGATCGTTCCTTTATCGAAATCAATCTGCTTTAGTGCAGGGTCAGCCCCATTATAACTAGTGACGACGACCCTATCAGGCAATATCCTGATCTCTATGGGTTCAGATTCTTCATAGTTCCTATGGTATACCGCATTAGAAATAGCCTCTTCCAAGGCAACAAAGGAATAGTTATAAATGGTTGGCGCTTTGGCTGAGTAATCCGACTTTATCGTTTTACTTTTTACGATACTCTTATCGAGATAATCGAGCGCATCCTGGAGCTGAAGCTGAATCGGTCCTTTAAATTCTTGATCTAACAGAGTCGCACCACCTTCGCCATCTGGAAACTCTACAATATCGATATGGGCTGATTTAAAAAACTTTGTCGGCTCTAAGCTGAACATTAACAAACCCACATTTTTAGGAAAAAGATGCTCATCTGCACCTGCGGTTAAATTCATCTTTTCTGCTAACTCCTCACGAGACATCCCAGTACTTTCGTCGAATAGTCTGCTGTGTGTCCGAGCCAAATGCTCGCGCATGAGACCAAAATCTAAGTCCTCAACAGATGCCTGCTGGTTCACTCGATCGTCAAAAGGGATTTTGGCGGTGAGCTGCAAGAGTTCGATTGCTTGTTCACCATTAGGTATGATACTGGATGATCCCCATCGTATACGATGATTAAAGACTCGCTTCTTAGCAGTCACTTCATCAGGTACTTTATAGGGTCTATTACTTCCTGCTGGACACCATATGGCAATGATCTTTTTTTCATCGACTTCCTCTACTGATACTCGAGGAAAATAGTCGGGACTAATAAGTCGACTATATTTATGTAATTCTTGCAGAATCTTATCAATCTTGTTTTCCAACACCCCTGTTACAGGTCGTAACGCTACGCCTTCTTCTTCAGCTACACCAATCAGAATATAGCCGCTACCGATATTATCAAAATCATTTGCAAAAGCACAGATAGCTCGCATGATCGGATTGGGATTCCATCCTTTTTTAAATTCTATACGCTCGCTTTCTACCTTGTGAGCCTTGAGCAAATCTTCTATGTGGATGAGAAGGCTCATGGAACTGGTACTTTTTCATGAATTAAATCCTGATGATTTGTCTGATTATGAGAATGGGATTTACAAAAGGAAAGAGATTGAAGAGGTTTCAATTTTTTTATTTCATATCCGCTCATTTTCATCTCGATAAAGATTTGTACAGAAATATTCATAATACCCTAAGCTGAATCTAACCCTAAAACATCTCTTTTTATGCAAAGATTGAGCCTTTATGTACTATAAACAGATATGATTGTGATTAGTTATTTGAATTGATACAGTATGAACGGCTTTTTGCGTTTATTTGCAGACGAAATTTAGAACTCATTTATGCAGTTTCTTTATCCTGGATTTCTCTGGGCCTTATTACTTCTTGCGATTCCGATCATCATACACCTCTTCTATTTTAGAAAGTTTAAGAAGGTGTACTTCACTAATGTGCGATTTCTGAAAGAAGTTAAGCAAGAGACGAGTAATCGAAGTCGAATCAAAAATCTATTGGTGTTGCTCTCCAGACTATTGGCATTAGCAGCCCTTGTCTTTGCATTCGCGCAGCCCATTCTGACAGATAAGAAAGAGATAAATAACGCCCCAAAAGCAGTCAGTATTTTTCTGGATAATAGTTTCTCTATGCAAGCACTCAGTAGCGATGTGCCACTATTTGATTTGGCTAAAGATAAAGTACGTGATATCGTCAATGCATACAGAGACAGTGACCAGTTTCAGATCATCACACATGACTTCGAGGGGAGACATCAGAGATTCTACTCTAAAGAGAATATACTGAGCCTGATAGATGAAGTAGAGATAAGCCCCTCTGTCAATCTCCTATCAGTCGCCATAGACAGGTTAGAGCAGAGCTTATCTACAGCAGATGCCGATAAAGAGATGTACATCGTCTCTGACTTTCAGCAGAACATCACAGAATTCAATATAGATCAGGATAGCAGCTATCAGATGCACCTCATCCCACTACAAGCAGTGCAAGAGAAGAATGTCAGCATAGACTCCGTATGGCTCGCCGCACCGGTCCCCATGCTTAATCAGGAGAACCCACTCGTGATCAAACTAAGTAACTACAGTGATACTGATGCAGAGGACGTACAGCTGAGCTTAGAATACCAAGGCCAGGTCAGACCTCTCGGCACAAAGAGACTCAGTCCGAATACTTCTGTAACAGATACGGTGAATTTTTCAATCCTAAAACCAGGCTGGCATGAAGCAGATATCGTGATCACTGACTACCCTATTTCATTTGATAATCGGTATAAGATAGCGCTTAAGGTCAGTGAGAAGGTAAAGATCTTATCCATTAATGAATCTGGATCTAATCGATATTTGAAGGCAGCATTCAAAGGTCTGCGGTTTTTTGAAATAGAGAATCAGACGGCTTCCAGAATCAATTATTCAGACTTCATCCAGCAAGATCTTATCATATTAAATGAGATATCTAATCTATCGAGCGGCTTGATCTCCTCGATTAAGGATTATGTATCTGGTGGTGGTAATCTACTTGTATTTCCATCTAAGAATATTTCAAAAGAAAGCTATAATGCACTTTTATCTTCACTCGGTGCAAATACTATTATCAGTTCTGAGTCGGGCGCTAAGCAAGTAGGAACAATTAATATAGAAGAATTCATTTTTAAAGATGTCTACTTAGGCAATCAAAGAAATATAAAATACCCTGCGAGCACCTTCAATTATACATTCTCAAACTTCCAGAGTAGAAAGGGAGAAGACCTGATGAAGTATAGAGATGGTAGTGCATTCATGAGTAAATATCGCATTGGCAATGGAAACGCATATATCTGCGCTGCACCGCTTAATGAACTATCTAATGATCTAGTCAGAAATGCGGAAGTATTCATTCCGATGCTTTATAAGATGGGTATTTCAAAAGCCAAAAAAGAAAACATCGCTTATACTATAGGTAAGGATTACTTAATAGAGACTGATAACATCATCAGAGATGATGAGATCATTTATACCATAAAAGGCAAAGAAGAATTTATACCTGCTCAGTTCAATGTAGGTTCTAAAATCATGCTAGATGTAAAGGATCAAGTGAGAGAAGCAGGATTCTACCAGTTAAGTCTGGATGATGAAGAAATATCTAAATTAGCGTTTAACTATAATCGATTAGAGTCAGACTTAAAGTATTATAATCCTGATATCCTGAATGATAAATACGGAGATAAAAGTGATATCATATCTTCAGCTGATGCTGATAATCTCAAAGAATATATCTCACAAGCGGAGTCAGGCATTCCATTATGGAAATGGTTTATCATCGGAGTATTAATATTCTTAGGTATTGAGACATTGTTACTCAGGTTTTGGAAAACGTAGTTTAATAAATGGACATTCTATTACAACAAGTCAAAGTTATACAAGAAGGCTCTGCATACCATAATAAGAAGGTGGACATCCTGATCAAGGACGGTGTGATCAAAAAAATAGATAAAAATCTAAGTAAACCTAAAAATGTACCAGTCTGGTCTCAGCCAAATGCCCATGTATCTATAGGCTGGCTGGACATCGGCTCACAGATCGGAGAGCCAGGCTATGAGCATAGAGAGACCATCTCCACTGTCAGTCAGGCTGCGGCCGCAGGTGGATTCACGGGTATCGCATGCTTTCCCAATACACAACCTTGCTTAGACAGCAAATCCCACATCCAATATGTACAGCAAAGAGCAAAGGAAGAAGCCATAGATCTCTACCCGATAGGCTCAATCAGCAAGTCCTGTAAGGGCCATGAGATGACAGAAATGATAGACATGCATCATGCAGGTGCTGTCGCTTTCTCAGATGGCGATCAAAGCATAGAGAAGAATGGACTATTGCTAAGAGCAGTGGAATATGCTAACTCTATCAATGGACTGATCATCAGCTCTCCTCAAGAGAATACTATCTCTAAGAATGGGGTAATGAATGAGGGCAAAACCAGCATCACATTAGGCCTGCCTGGCATCCCAGATATGCTTGAAAAACTAATGACCATCAGAGATGTAGAGCTGTGTAAATACGCTGAAGGTCGAATGCTCATACATGGCATATCTACAACTGACAGTCTCAACGTCATTAAAACAGCACAAAAAAGTAAAGTGAAAGTCCAGTCCAGTATCTGCTATATGCATTTAGTCGCTGACGAGACTAAGCTCGAACACTTCGACCCTAACTATAAGATCATGCCTCCACTCAGGACTGAAAGTCAGAGAAAGAGCATGGTAAAAGCAGTAGAGAGTGGTGATATAGAAATCATACACAGCCAGCACATTCCAGTAGAAAAAGAAGGTAAAGAAAAGGAATTCTATTATGCAGACTTCGGATCTATTGGACTAGAGACTTGCTATGCTGTGCTGAATACTATATGTCGTAACGAACTAAGCCTAAATACAATGATACGGTGCTTGTCCACAGGACCAAGAGAAGTACTACAGCTTCCTGCCGTAATGATTGAAGTGGGAGCTAAAGCGAATCTAACTCTCTTTGATCCAAAACTAAAGTGGACTTACGGCGAAGATATAATCAAGTCAAAATCAAGTAATTCTCCATTTATTGATATGCCACTAGTCGGAAAAGTATTAGCAATTATCAATAAAAATCAGATAATAGAATAGCTATACTTATATTAGATAAAAATTAATTTTTATGGAACATGATATACATACTACACCATTTAAAGTAGGACTGAAGTACGGAGCGATATTAGGAATTGCAATGTCAGTTCTTGGTCTGATTTTTCACTATGCTGGCCTTAATGATGATCCATTAAATACAAGCATAACTCAGACAATACTGACTACTGGACTGTCTTGGGTTATTCTATTTGTAGGCTTTTTCTTTGGTATAAAATACTTTAAGCAAGCAAATGAAGGCCATCTCACATTTGGAGAGGGCTTAATTACTTCATTATTTATCGGCGTGATTTCAGGTATTATTTCTGCTATTTTTTCATTTATATTTTTCAGTTATGTAGCTCCGGATTTGGCAAGTTCCTTATCAGAAGCAGCATTAGAGGGCGCCAAGGAAGGTAATCCTGAGATAGATGCTGAAGGAGAAGAAATGATGAATAATATGATGAGTACAATCATGTCTCCTGGAGTCATGGCAGCTATTGGCTTTGTGACTCGAATATTTACAGCAGTCATATTTGGAATCATTGGGACATTAATACAGAAGACAGAATAGTAGATATATTCACTTAAGAGATTGAATGAATTTAAGCATCATCATTGCTCTTCTTGACGAAGAGGAATCGCTACCGGAACTAATACCGTGGATAGATAAAGTGGTCACTGCCATACCTCTGTCATATGAGATTATACTTATAGATGATGGCAGCAATGACCAGTCTTGGAATGTTATCAAAACATTGCAAGCTCCGTATCCAATGATCAAGGGTTTAAAATTTAGAAGAAACTATGGTAAGTCTGCAGCGCTCAATGTAGGATTCGAGAAGGCCTTAGGTGAAGTCGTCATCACCATGGATGCGGATCTACAAGATAGTCCTGATGAGATCCCAAGTCTATACGCTAAAATAAAAGAAGGCTATCATATTGTATCTGGCTGGAAGAAGAAGCGTCACGATCCATTAGGCAAAACCATACCATCCAAACTCTTTAATGGAGTCACGAGAAAAATAAGTGGCATCCAGCTTCATGATTTTAATTGTGGTCTAAAAGCATATGATTCTTTGGTAACAAAGAATATAGAGATATATGGTGACATGCATCGCTATATCCCTGTCATAGCTAAGATGAATGGCTTCGCTAAAATCACAGAGCAGGTGGTGGAACACAGAGCCCGAAAATATGGCGTTTCTAAATTTGGAATCGGTCGGATGATGTATGGATTTTTGGATTTAGCGACTGTGGTCTTCTTAGGGAAGTTCGGTAAGCGGCCGATGCATTTCTTTGGTAGCTGGGGAGTACTCTTTATGTTTATCGGGATGATGATCTTGCTCTATCTCACAATATCTAAGTTGATATTCTCGACTGGAGGTATTGCTACCAGACCACTCTTCTTTTTTGGTATACTGACTATGATTATTGGGACACAGCTATTTGTGACAGGCTTTGTCGCAGAGTTAGTCTCCAGAAATGCCCAATCAAGAAACGATTATAACATTGAAGAAACCATAGAATAAAGCTGACTAATATCTCTTCCATTGGCTAAGAAAGTCATCATCACTGGTCCTGCTTACCCCTATCGCGGAGGTATTGCATCATTTAATGAAAGGCTGGCTTATGAGTTTCAAGCAATTGGCTGGACAGTAAGTATGATCACTTACACTCTCCAATATCCTGATATTATCTTTCCTGGTAAAAACCAGTATTCGCCAGATCCAGCTCCAACGGAATTAGACATACATAGGATGTACAGCAGTATCAATCCAATAAGCTGGCGGAAAACGAGAAAATGGATCATCAATGAGAAGCCTGATCTGATCACCAGTCGGCTGTGGATACCTGTATTAGGCATGAGCTCAGGATACATCATGCGGAGCAGTCGTAAGCTATCGTCCTGCCAGTCAGTCTCCATCGTCGATAATCTTACACCACATCAGCACATGGTAGGCGATACTCAGATGGTGGACTATTATATGAATTCCAGCGATCACTATGTTGCCATGTCTCAGTCTGTATTGGATGATATCAGTGACAGATACCCATCTGAGAGAGCCACACTTATCCCTCATCCGATCTATGATCACTATGGGGCTATAGTCAGTCGAGAGGAAGCGATAGGTTCTTTAGGATTAGATCAGGACACCAGATATATGCTGTTTTTTGGCTACATCAAGGATTACAAAGGACTTGACTTATTATTAGAATCTGTCCCTAAGGATTACTGCATTCAGCAAAATATTAAGCTGATCATCGCAGGTGAGTTCTATGGTAAAAAAGATAAGTACCTTAAGATCATTTCCGATAGAGAGATAGGTGATCTAGTGATCATCAATGATAAATTCATCTCCAATGAGCAAATCAAGAATTACTTCTCAGTGTCAGACATTATCGTGCAGACCTATCACTCTGCTACCCAGAGTGGCATCTCACAGCTGGCGCTGTACTATGAAAAGCCTATCATCGTCACAGATGTAGGCGGCCTAAGCGAAACCATCATTGAAGGAGAGACTGGCTACATCGTCCTTAAGGATAAAGCTATAATCGCTGAATCAATCAAGTCCTTTTTTTCTTCAACGGACCAAGATAAGATGCGAGATAATATCAAACTTCAAAAAAAGAATTACTCATGGTCTAACTATGTAAAACAACTTTTAGCTTTCTCAATGGAAACAAAAACAAACAGCTGACATGAATCAAAAATTAGCTCAGATCGCACTTGTCGTTAGTGATTATGACGAAGCTATAGAATTTTATACTCAGAAGCTCAAGTTTCATCTGATCGAAGACACAAAGCTATCTGAGACAAAGCGCTGGGTGGTCATATCACCACAGGGTGACGATGGCTGCAATATTCTATTGGCAAAAGCTGCGAATGCAGAGCAGAAAGCTCGGGTGGGTAATCAGACTGGTGGAAGGGTCTTCCTGTTCATGTATACAGATGATATAGCGAGGGATTATCAGAATCTTGTAGATCAAGGCGTCAAGATTGTCAGAGAGAAGTCAGTGGAAAAATATGGGACTGTGGCAGTATTCGCTGATCTGTATGGTAATCTATGGGATCTTATAGAGCCCAGCATATAGAGCTGATCAAGAAACATTTGAGAAAACATTAACGCGGTACCTATTTTAAGATTAACAAACTATTCTGATATTGCACTCGCTTTTAACACTGTAACATCATATATGAGGATCATCATCATTATCATTTCGCTATTATTATCTATTTCGATCATTCAAGCCCAAAACGAAAATGGGCATTTCTTAGTAGAATTCGACTCTTTCTCTCCTCCTGTGAAAGATATAGTGAAGTCTCTTGAGAATAGTGAAGCTGCTCCCTTTCTGGCCCCAGATATTCTGGGTAATGAGATATTCCTCGGTGACTATAAAGGCAAGATGGTGCTACTATGGTTTTGGAGTAAAGAAGATGCTATGAGCATCAGCCAAATAGATCAGCTCAATACCATCCAAAGTCGATACAGAGACTTCCTCCAAGTGATCGGATTCGGTGATGAATCTAAACAAGACTTAATAGACTTTCGATCTACTACCCCACTTGATTTTCCCGTGATAGCTCATGGTAAAGTACTGGGAGAAGCAGCATTTGGCGGAGACTTAGGCTTAGGTAGGGTCATCCTTGTGGATAAGGATGGTATGATTCAAAAAGTCGTCCCTCGTGAAACTTTCGAGCTGAATCAAGAAGGATCATTTCAATTCTTAGAAGATTTGATCAAAAGCAACTAAGTCCTTATTTATCCTCTTTATTTCTATACTTTTGCGCCCTGATGTATAAGGTCAAAGAAATATATTATACCATTCAGGGTGAAGGATACCATGCTGGAAGAGCGGCCATATTCTGCCGATTCAGCGGCTGTAATCTCTGGTCAGGAAGAGAAGAAGACCGTCATAAAGCCATTTGCAAATTCTGTGATACTGACTTTTGGGGCATTGATGGGACTAATGGAGGCAAGTATGATGCAGCTGGCTTAGTCGCTATGTGTCGATCATTGTGGCCTCAAGAATCTTCGACTCAGCCATTTATTGTCTGTACTGGTGGCGAACCTGCATTACAACTAGACGATGCACTGATCGATGAATTTCATAGAGATAACTGCCTCATAGCTATCGAGACTAATGGCACCATAGAACTTCCCAAAGATATAGACTGGATCTGCATGAGTCCCAAAGCTAATACTAAAATAGTAGTGAACTCGGGCCACGAACTAAAGCTCATATACCCACAGAAAGGCATATCTCCTGAAGATGTGGAGGTATATGATTTCAGCCATAAATACCTTCAGCCTATGGATAGCCCTGAAGTAGCTGAAAATAAAATAAAAACAATAGACTACTGCAAGCGCCATCCTCAATGGAAACTAAGCCTTCAGATACATAAAGTGCTGAATATACCATAGTCTACAGTCTTTATTGGTGCTGGCTTTTTACATTAGGCGTATCATATATTTACTCCTTTGGTTCATGACCGCTTGCATGCCATAGTTTGTCATCCCTAATTAGTCAGAGATTCACCCCCACACATTTGTCAGGATATGATCCCAAAAATTTAATAAAATATTCAATTACAAGGGTTTATGCCTCCTGGATGAAATAACAAAATCGAATGTCATCTATACCGGCTTAAAAGCGAAAGTCTTATTCTTATATTAAACAGAAAAGTCTTGCGCCTACCATATTGTGGATGGTTTATTCTAATTTTAGTATTAACTTGCCGCACCCCTTAACACTTAAAGTCCTTAGCCTTATCTAATATGAAGAAATTTTATTTAGCTCTCTGCGTAGTTTTTTTTTCTACGTTTACGCAATTGCTCGCACAACAATCGCTTAAGACGACATTTGTTAGTTCATTCGTGGATCCTACACCAGTTATTCAAAATTCACAAAATGTCACCAAGTATAATGACGTATGGGGTTATGTAGATGACCAAGGAAGGGAGTATGCTATTTTTGGCTCGAGAGTCAGTTCTCTATTTGTAGACATCACGGATGCCACTAATCCAACACTAGTCACAGAAATCCTAAATACAACTGGAAATGGAACGACATGGCGGGACTATAAGACTTATCAGAACTATGCGTACAGCATCTGCGACTCGTGTACAGAAGGGATGTATGTCTATGACCTCAGCAACCTTCCTAATAGTGTGACCGTCGTAAATAAAATCACATCTGAATTTGGAAGATCTCATAATATCTATATAGATGAAGCACATGGCAGACTATATGTAGTGGGGATGGGCGGACAAACAGACCTTATTGTCTATGACCTGACTGCTGACCCTGCTAATCCCGTATTGCTGGCAGAGATAGATTTCGATAAAGTACTGGATCCTGCTTCTACTTCTGACTTTTTCTATATTCATGATATATATGTCAGGGATAATATTCTCTATGCGTCACATGGGAATTATGGCTATTACATGTGGGACGCCAATAATACAGCTAATATCATTAAGCTTGGGGAGGATGATTATGGTAACTATAATCATAGCAGCTGGCTGAGTGAATGTGGAGAATATGCTTATGTGGCCGAAGAAGTACCACTAGGTCTGCCATTGCAAGTCGTACATATAGCTACACTTCAGACACAGGCCTCAAGTAACATTGCTCAGGTCCAAGATAACCTAGAGCCTGTAGATCCAATTACTGATACACAATCTACCTACCACAATCCATATGTTAAAGGAGACTTATTGTACATTTCTAATTATGAGGATGGTCTGAAAGTATATGACATTCGAAATCCTGCCTCACCAGTCCTATATGCCTACTATGATACTTATTCACCAAATGATGATTCTGATTCTTATTCAGGATATAAAGGTGCTTGGGGCACATACCCTTTTCTACCCTCTGGAAATATTCTGATCAGTGACTCCACATTCGGATTGACCATTGTTAAAGTAGATGATTTTCCAGTCTGTCTCGGTGATTCTCATGTCTTATTCGTAGAATCATTCAGCGAAATAGAATACTATAGAGATAAGGTATCGACGTTTACCAATGCGACAATAGATAATAATGTTAATTCCGTCTACGGAGCTGGTGAATGTATTGAGCTAAATCCAGATTTTGAAATCAAGATAGGCAGTCAAGTCTTGTTTACTATCGAGACCTGTGTGGACTAAGATGTAGATTATTCCACTGCCATCCTTTTTAAGCATTTGTATTTCTTTTCAAATCTAATCTACAGTAAGAATGTATAAGCTTCTTATACAGCTTATTCTGTTCCATTAAGCTTTCATTACCAGTGATGATTAATTGTTCTTTGGCTCTAGTCAGTGCTACATTGAGCTTACGATCATTGCCAGATTCATCCAGCATGGATAAGCTATCCAGCTGAATAGCATGATTAAGGCTGAATGACATAATGATGATATCTCGAGCTCCACCCTGATAGCGCTCTACTGTATCAATACTGATCTGATCAATATTTATCTCAGCCTGAAGTAAAGTAGATCTGATATTAGCGATCTGTGCTCGATACGGGGTGATGACTCCTATCGTATATTCTATATCATTCAGCTCCATCAATATCTGAAGACTCTCTACCAGTGCGAGTACGATCCGAGCTTCATCTGCATTAGTCTTAAAGCTAAGATCTTCATCACTTATGGTAGAGGGTACATATATAAGCCTTTCAGTAGCTATGGCCTGGTGTGAAGCATCCTCATATTTGAGATCATAATCTTCATATAATCTTGGCAATTTTTTTAAATAGCTGAGCTGTCCTCCATAGAACTCCTCATTAGGAAAAGCCATGATATCTTCGTGCATTCTGCCCTGTACGCTGAGCTGCCCGATAGACCAGTCCCAGCCATTAGCCTCGCATCTCTCGTATAGTCTCTGAAAGAGAGAATTAGCCATATTACGCAGACCAAGATCTCTGAGCGCTGTATCGCTGACTTCGCTCTGCTCCTTATCCTGCTGTACGACGGCTGGTAGCTGTATATGATCCCCGATAAGTATGACTTTATTAAATCGAGATAGTACACCTAAGATCAATGGCTCTAATAACTGTGATGCCTCATCAATAATGATTCGATCAAACTTCTTGAGAGAGAAGAGTTCTGGCTTGCCCATGATGGAGGCGATAGTGCCAGTGAAAATCCGCTTAGATTGAATATGATCTACGAGCTGCCTTCTGGAATCGGACGTCTCAGAAACATGGATCAAAAGATTATGCACATAGTCAGGATGAGTCCCATATCGAGATCCTATCCTGAGAAATTTTTCTTTGTAGTTTGGATTTATATCACAGATAGCATCACAGATCTCATCCACTGCCTTATTAGTATAAGCTAGTAATAATATATTCTCTTCTGTATTCTGATAAAGATGCTTGACGACGTGTCTGACGATGAAGCTCGTCTTCCCTGTCCCTGGAGGGCCCCACAGCAGATAATAATCCTTAGCAGATATGATCTCATCAAATATCTCTTGCTGCTCTTCAGTGAATTCTTCTATGAGCGGTAAGTCCAGTTTTTCAAATGATTCTGGAGGAATTCTCGATAGCCAGATATCCTTAGTCCGCTGAGTAGACTTCATGAACTCAAATAGACTGCGATACATAGCATTGAATCCAGAGTCTAATCGATCGTGCTCTATGTGCCAGTACTTATTATCTCTGAATATATCATGATTGTGCTGTCTGGATCGCAGTCTTATCAGTACATCATTTTCATTTAATTCCAGAATGGTGCCTTTCAGAACTTGGCTGTGGAGCGCCGCCTGTTGCATACCTTTATTATCAGGATATAGTACCGAGATATCGCCTACTCTAAAGTTAGAAAGTTCGGCAGTCCTTCCTGATTTTATAAATCTTAATACTGGAATCTCATCCTCACTTTCGTTTTTGACGAGTTCTAGGTGATTCAGTATCGTAAAGGCATCTATCTTTTCATCTGCGGTATTGAGCCAGATAGCGGCGAGACCATTTAGCCTTTCGCTATCCTTGGACCCGATCTTAGACAGCCGCTGTTCTCTTGCTATGAATGCAGTAAAATGCTTGAAGTATGACCTCTCTTGCTCATCCAAGCTGTCATATAACTTTTCAAAGTGCTCTATGTCTGCCTTAGCAAATCCTTTGAGCTTAGGGAAGTTCTTAGTCTTAAGATCTGAGAAAACATCCTTCTTTCCCTCATCGAGACCTTCCAGCATGTACTGATTCATGACGATCTCATTGCGCACTTTGATGGCTTCTTTCTGCTGGTATCCGAGCTTAGGCGCATACCTCATATTACTATCGGCGACGCCAGAATAAAGGATATAATTATTCACCCTCAGCTGCTTACCTAATGATGAGTGGACCAGCAGATCATACAGAAGCGTCTGATGATAGTGACTACTGTTCAGACCATATTTATTAGCTCTATATGGTTTGCCACTTTTTAATTCTATGATAGATGCTTTCTTCTCTTTCTCCTGATAGTGCAGAAGATCCAGTCTTCCCTGTATACCATACTGAGGAGAATAGAAAGCTGGCTCTATGTAGATATGCTCCTTTGTCAAATTATTCTGAGTGAACTCTACTTGGATTGTATGCTTTATCCTATTAAAATGATGCTCTAACTCTCGAAGTAATTCTATGATAATTCTGTCATCCATCAGTGAGAAGGCTAATGGATTCACATTAAATATTTGCTTCTTGATATCTTCAAAACTGATGGATGTGTCATGAATGACTTCATCCAAAAAGAAGTTGGCCACATTCCCCTTCATGATAGAAGCATTAGCATAGACCGTCATGAATCTCTTAATGATCGCATCTCGGCTCTCACTTCCATAATGCTGAAAGCAGTTAGACACCATAGTCACATCTATCAGATAAGAAGGTTCTATCACTATGATAGAGGGTATCATCTGATCTGACTGATTTATTTTAATAGAATGGAAATACATGGCTATGGGGACGATCTCCATATTCAGCAGCATATGGATGGCATCGGAGTATATTTCATTTTCTTCCACGACATCCCACAGGACTGTTGATTCTTCATAAGGCGGTAAGCTACTGATGGCTTGCATGGTGTTTTCCTCCTTATTAATCGCCAGAACTAATACCTCCAGAGAGCTGATGAAGCTGTAGTCTTCTTGATTCTTTCTCCAGCCATAAGTATCATAATATAATTTTCTCACTGCCTGATCGATAGGAATCATAAATAGCCTGTGGATCGTCAGAGTGATGGTGTCCTTGTAGTAGTCGAAGCTTGCAGGCATTGACTCTGCATCATCTTTGATATCTTGAATCGATCTTCTGTAAGCGTGAAGATTATAGATCAGCGTCTTACTGAGCTTATACTTATTACTGATGTAGGCGATTTTAGTAAATAATGAGGTGAGATGGATACGCTCGCGCTTCGTTATTTCGTCCATCATGAAGACAAGGAGCTTATACAACTGCTTAATCTTATCATGGTCGGTTAGTTCAGCTAGAGTCAGCTGATCTACTTTGTGAAGTATATAATATCCAAAAGGTTTACTCAGCATATAGATAATACGTTAGCCGATGTATCAATCTGAGCAAGGTAACACTTCCTCATCTAATATATTTAGTTTGTTACATATGATCCTTGAAGTTCTATATTTCACCTTTATTTCATTGATATTCAATCGATTACAGAAGTAAATGGAACTGAATCAGTTTACATAGACGATATGAGAACAGGCTGACCTTTACTAACAATCCTGTACTTTATCAGGACAATATGACTAAAAATAAATGTTAAAAATAAATGGCTTTTCAGAAATTATATCTTTTTTATAAGCGTTTAGGGCATTGTAAGCCCCTTAAACTCTCTGTTTATTCATACAATTTGAAACGAAAATCAGCTTTCAATCTATTGAAAGCCTCCATTAGATAACTAATTATTCAATAAAACAATTAAACAATGTCAGTTAATTTATTAGATCTGTTAAAGGATCAAGTAACAGGTCCTTTGGTTAGTAATGCGTCGAAATTTTTAGGTGCGTCACCAGATAAAACTAGTTCTGCTATCAGCAGTATTTTTCCATCATTATTAGGCAAGCTTGTAGATCAGGGCGCAGACAATGAAGAGGGAGCGAAAAGCATATTAGATTTAGTGAGTGGTACTGATGCCAGTATTCTCGATGACATAGGAGGTATATTCTCTAAAGGGTCAGGATCAGTGAATGGACTTCTTAATTCAGGATCAGGTCTGTTATCATCCCTATTAGGAAATAAAGTAGGCGGCATCGTCGATATGATCGCTGGATCAAGCGGAATGAAAAGTAGTTCTACATCTTCATTATTGAAAATGGCAGCGCCGTTCTTATTCGGAATCATCAAAAGACAAATCGCAAATAAAGGAATATCTGGTCTGATGGGATTACTATCCGGTCAGAAGAACCATGTCAAGAGTGCTTTACCAGCAGGAATGGGTAGCGTCTTAGGTTTATCTTCATTCGGAGGTGACATGACGAATAAAGCAAAAGATGTGGTCGGTGGTGGTATAAATGCTGGCAGGAATGTGGCATCAGGTGCCGGCAATGTCGTTGGTAGTGGTGTAGATGCTGGTAAAAGAGTCATTGGTGGTGGTGTAGATGGAGGCAAGAAAGTCATAGGTGGTGCAGCTGATATGGCTGGTGGTGCAGTAGATACTGCTGGAAAAGCAGGTGGAAGTATCCTCAAGTGGGCGTTGCCAGCAGTATTAATCTTAGCGTTACTAAGTTACTTCGGACTAAATAAAACAGGATGTGGAGCAGTCGATAGCATGGCGGATAAAGTAGGAGAGACTACTGGTGCGATGGTAGAAGGTGCAGGCGATATGGCTAAAAGTACTGTAGATGTCGTCGGTGATGCAGCTGAAGACGCTGCTGACATGGTCGGTGGAGCTTTCTCTAATATTAACGAAGCTGCTAAAAGTGCTTTATCAAGCATTAAGTTTGCTGCTGGTTCTGCTGGTTCTCAGATGATGGACTACATCGAAGGAGGATTCAAAGGAGATGGTAAAGTCACATTCAAGAATTTGACTTTTGCTTCAGGTTCTTCTGCGATCTCAGGATCTACAGCTGCTGAAGTAGATAACTTAGCTGCCATACTTAAAGCATATCCTGATGTAAAATTAAACATTCAAGGATTCACAGATAATACTGGTAATGCTGATGGTAACATAGCATTATCTCAGAAAAGAGCGGATGCTGTGAAGTCTAGATTAGTTGCTCAAGGCATAGATGGTAGTAGACTCATGACCAAAGGTTATGGTGCTGCAGATCCAGTCGCATCTAATGATACACCAGAAGGCAGAGCTCAGAACAGAAGAATAGAAGCTGCTGTCGTAAAATAATTGTCTGATTAAATAGACTTAGAAAAGCAGCACTCTTGTTAGGGTGCTGCTTTTTCTATTAAAAGACGATTTAGTAAGTAGGGTTCTTCAGCTAACTGTTCAGAATGGTAGTGTCTACACAAAATCTATTTCGCCACAGCACAAGCTTATACCAGAGACTCGAATCAGATATACTCAAATATTCCACATGAAGCTAAATCGCTTCTATTGATTATGATTATAATGAAGTCAGTTCTATACATGCAAAATTGGATTATATACCAAATTAATAGAAGTTTGGGAATTTTGTTGCAGTAAGATTTTCGTAGCTATCAAGGCGGAGAATGTAGTGAATGCATGTATTCAAGAGTATTTTTAATGGTGAGAGCTACCAAAAGATCAAGTTAAGATGTCCCAAATCGGTTTCTTTTTGGTATAGCATGAAATCTTAATCCGAAAGAGATACCTGGCTCCTTTGATCATTAAGAAATTGCATATGATCTGCCGAAAAAGCGATATTGGAACAGTTAGAGGGATTAGATCGTTTGATTAGTGATGCACATTATAGTTACAAGATTCGTTGAGGCCAATACATTCTTTCATTGAAATTCTGAGACATTGCCCTTTAAGTTTTGCTACATTTTCATCCTCATTATACACTTTTCATTTATTGGATCGGCACAACCTATTGCCAGCGATCTTTTAGATGGAGGCTACTCTACTGAGATTCCTTTCAAAATGAGTAATGGGTTTATCATTGTGAAATTGCTTTTTGGTGGTAAACTTCCTGTGAAATTTATTTTTGATACTGGAGCAGAACACACCATTCTCTTTCATAAATCATACAGTGATCTGCTACGTACTAAATATTCTAAGAGAATTGAAATAAAAGGCTCCGATCTAAGGGCAAACCAATATGCGCTTGTAGCTCGAAATATTAAGTTAAAACTGGAAGATCAGATCATGGTCAAACGAGACGTATTAGTCCTTGAAAATTTCATGGAACTGTTTCAGGAAAGCCTTGGGATTGATATAGACGGTATCATTGGCGGAAGTTTCTTCAGGGCTATGGTCTTAGAAATTGACTATAGAAAAGAGGTCATTAGAATATTTGACCCGAATAAATATAAAATGAATAAAAAGGGATATACTGAACTCGATATCGATGTCAAGAGAAATAAGCCATATATCATGGCATCATCCGTATTTAACCTATCAGACACCATTAAAACTAAGCTGCTGCTGGATACTGGTGCATCTATTCCATTTCTACTTCATGCTAATACTGATAGTGCTTTAGTGATTCCTGAATATGTATTGTCTGGGCCTATAGGACAGGGTATTACTGGGCAATTAGAAGGCTATATCGGAAAAATCAGAGGGCTTAAATTTGGGCCTTTCGCATTCAATGGCATACTGACTTTATTCCAAGATCTGCCAGTGGCAAATAATGAGACCTTTGTTCTGACTCGTAATGGTATCATCGGTAATGATTTATTGAGTCGATTCTCAGTTATCATACATTACCTCAGAGAAAAGATATATCTAAAGCCTTATAAAAAGAATTACAATGAAGATTTCGAATATGATAAGAGTGGAATGATCATATATGCCATAGGGGCTGATCTCAGGCAGTTCTATGTTAAAACCGTCATTCCAGGGACACCTGCTTATCAGGCAGGTATTCAAACAGGCGATATCATCAAAAAGATAGGCATGTGGAAGGATAAGTTCTGGACTTTAGAGAAGATAAACAACCTCCTTCAGAAGAAAGATGGAAAGAAGATTAAGATGGTTATTGAGCGGGATGGTGAGAAAATTAAAAAAACTTTTATCCTGAAAGACTTTTTCAGTGAGCATGTCCCGCCGATAAAGAATTGACTTACAGCGTATTATGCCTATATTTTTGTCTTTTCATTTAATAAGATCAGCGATAAAAATTAACCCACGAATGAATGCAACTTAATGTTTCATTATTAGTCTAGTTATTATATCTTTGCACTCCATTTTCAGAATTATAATAATTTGTCATGTTTGCAATAGTTACAATAGCAGGTCAGCAGTTCAAAGTACAACAAGGTGATGAAATATTCGTCCACCAGTTAGAAGGTACTGAAGGAGATAAACTTAGCTTTGAAGAAGTACTCCTTGTTTCTGGAGATTCCGGTACGCAAGTAGGAACGCCTAATGTATCTGGCGCATCAGTGAAAGCTACCATTCTTAATCACCAAAAAGGTGATAAAGTGATCGTTTTCAAAAAGAAGAGAAGAAAAGGATATCAGGTGAGAAACGGCCACAGACAAAAGTTTACAAAGATTAAGATTGACTCAATATAAATATTAATATGCCTACCAATATATGGAAGGCAATAAAGACCTCTCAATATGGCTCATAAAAAAGGTGTAGGTAGTACGGATAACGGACGTGATAGTAATAGTAATCGACTTGGCGTAAAGCTTTTCGGTGGTCAGCACGCTATAGCTGGTAATATCATCGTGAGACAGAGAGGCACTAAGTTTCATCCAGGTGAGAATGTAGGTATGGGTAAAGATCATACACTGCACGCACTTGTCGATGGTACAGTGACTTTCAAGACTCGTAGACTGAATAGAACTTTTATTTCTATTCTACCTGAAGCATCTGCAGTCGCAGAAACTGTAGCACCAAAAGCAGTTAAGCAAGCACCTCCAGCAGCAGCTGAAGAAGAATAAGAATAGTTACACGTAGATTTTTCTGTTCAGATTATTGTTAGCTTATCTTTTAAGATCCAGCCGACTTCCTTGTCTCGTAGTTGTATTTTGAGATACTCCCCTATCTCATCAAGAATAGTGCATTCTACTCCGGCAGATAGTGAGCCTAAGCTCTCACTTTTGACATCGGCCCCAGTATAAAATTCGGATTCTGTCGAAACGACAGCCTGATCAATAGAAATCTCATTAGAATACTTCCCGTATGCTGCCAGCGTAGCAAGTATCATTAGTGAAGATAATGCTATTCCAGCAATGAATGAGATCCGCTTCGTCTGACTGGAATTAGGAAATAGCCAATAATATACAGAGCCAACAATGCCTACACCAAATAATAGGCTTAGTAATGTCCATGAGCTCGAAGACAACATTTTATAAAAATTACGCCAATAGCGCAGAAGGAAAAAGTCGGGTATCAGACTGATGTCTGTATCTACTATTTTTCGGGCAATTTTTAAATTTGCCTGGGCAGCAGAATGTTTTGGCTCAAACTTTAAAGCCCTTCTTAAATGGATGATAGCACCAGCGCCGTCCCGTTCTTTCAGATAGCAGGTCCCTAAGTTATATTCTATTTCAGCAGTCGTATAATCCAGAGCTATCAGCTTCTCGTACTCCAATATTGCATTTTTATAATCTCCCTTATCAGTGAAGCTCAATGCAGCCTGTAGTACATCACCCTCTTGACTGATGAGCGCTACTTGCATAGATACTATAGATAATATGCTAAATAAAAGCTTAGTTATATTCTTCTTATGGATCATAATCTGTTAAATCTCTTTTATCTAATGGGCGTTTCGTGATGTGCCATCTGAAGCCGTCTAATACCATCTCTTGCAAATTTATTTGTTGCATCGGAATAAAAGTAGAAACTGGCTGATTTAAGGTGTGGATTTCTTTTAATTCTCCTTCTTCGAATCTAAATTTGATCTGGCTACACTGCGTTTTATCCGCTCCTATATACGCTTCTTGATCATCTTTCAGAAAGTAGATGGATTCTGCATTCCCTTCCACTAATAATGAATCTAACTGGCCATTATTTAACCAAACGACCATATCTCTGCCTTTTATCTGGTCAAATACAGTATGCAGGGATTGACTTATGATCATACTATTCCCAAAGAGCAACATCTTCTTTGCCTGATTATCTTCCATCATGATATGTATGGTATCCGCTGAAAACTGTGTCGAATCTACCCAAATTAATGGTCTATCAGCGAATAGAAAAATACTATCTCTGCTGCTGTAATGAAACGTTCCGCTGTGAGACTGAAATGATGGTTGGTATAGTTTCACCGTACCGACAGCATCTAATATCCGATTATCCCCTAATGTATCGACCACTTCATCCGATATCAGTGTATCTGCGGCTAGGTATAAAGTGTCAGCACCTTGATAATACAGCAAGATAGGTCTTGAATTTTCATTAAAAGCCTTAGATACTCCTGAAGAATCATAGCTCTTCAATATCTCACTCTTAAGCAGCATCTTCTGGACAGTGTCTCTTAGCACAACATTCCCAGAGATGGTCATATAGTCGTCTTCTGGTCGCTTAGTCATCTCGTCAGCTTCCAGTGTCTGGTCCCCTTCCTCAAAGAATGTCCTCCCTCTGGTACTGAATGAATCATCTTCGGCATGATACTCTATCACATCAGCATCTACCTCTCGAGCCTCAGTCTTGAAGTAGGCTTCGCCAGTAAGCACAGAGCTTTGTTTGATTTCATTATAGACGATCTGTATGGCTTTCCCATAGCTACTCCCGCTTCTGAATTTAGCATTTTCCTGAAGTATGACTTCCTTAGTATTCCCGTCATAGAAGATTGACTCTGCGGATGCGCTGATTGTATCCTTCAAGTACTGAGCACTTCCAACAAACTTTGCCGCCTTCTCTGGGATGATGTAGAATCCGCCAGTGGCATAGATATCAGCTTCTTCCTGATTCACCCTCGTGGGACCATAGAATGTGGCCCTCTCCTGATTCATATTATACTGCAGACTATCGGTCCATAGTACAAAAGAAGAATCAACGACACGGACCTTTTCACTAAAGACTGCCAGACCTCTGTTAACATAATAGGTCCCAAGCTGGCTTGTCAACTCTATATTATTCTTTCTCACACTTGCACCAGAATCATAAGTCCCTATATCAGTATTCAGATTATAGATAAGTCGCTCTGTGACCAGGGTCTCATCTTTGTTCTGTAGCACGACTTGGCCAATTAGCTCAGCTATATTCGTTCTGGAGTCATAGTATAATGTATCACTGAAGATTTCTGTGGTATCTTTCTGCACGATGGCTACATTCCCATATGCCTTCATTCTGGCTTCATCGTATAGGATCGCGGTATCACAATACATCACCGTACTGTCTAAATATATCTTCACTTGACCTAATAAAGAGTCTATTCTTGATGTATCAGTGGTCAGCATGATCATCCTTTTCTCACTATGAGTGATGGGCTTCCATTCTGATGAATCCTGTACCTCCTGAGCAATAGAGTGAACAGCCATACATTGCAGAAATGCGAGAATTAAAATAATCTTCAATATATAAGCTGTGTACTTCATTTCGTTCAGAGCGTGATTAATGCCTCATTGATACCCTTTTAGATAGTTATTGTTTCGGGTTAATATGCTATGAAATAAACGGTGTCAGGACTCCCACTGTTGTTAAGATAAGGCTAAAGCAGCAGCTTTCTTTCCTACCATAGACCCGATAGCTACGCCCATGCCTCCTAGTCGATATGCTGCTATATGATGTTTATTGATGCGCTTTATTATAGGCTTCTTTGTCGAGCCAGTCGCTATGATACCGCTCCATCCATATTCGAATTTTACTTCAGCATCTAAGATCTGAGATTCTAAAAACTCTTTTAAAATCTGCCTCACCTCATCTGTTGTGCCAAATTCATCGACGCTTTCTGTATCTACCTGATTACGAGCGCCGCCTATCAAGACTCGATTTCCAACATTGCGAAAATAGATGTAGCCCCGATCATGATGAAAACAACCTTTTAACTGGAGTCCACTGATTTCCTGTGTCACATACACTTGATTTCTGACAGGTATGACATCTTCCACTCTCAGCAGTTTGCGAGAGAAAGCATTAGTCGCGTGTATCACTTGAGACGCCATGATAGATCGATCATTAGCACATGTGACTCTGACACGATTTCCTTCTTCTTCTACTGCGTCTACACTCATCCCAAACATCACCTTGACACCATTAGCTCTAGCTTTTTGAATGAGTTCATTAACTAATAGTGCTGGGTGCAATTGACCTTCATATTGATTATGGATTAATGGTAGTTTGCTTTTTATTCCAAATACGTGGCCATCCTTGATAGAATATGTATGACTAATGCCAAGAACTTCCTTCATCATTTGATTGTACTCAGGAATCAACCGAGCACATGATTGAAATAGATCTTCTTGATCTGTTGTAAATAACTCATAGCCACCAAGATTTTCATACTCACATAAATCAGGTGTTACCCATCTTCTCATTTCTATGAGACCTTCATGTCGCAGCTTAAGGGTCTCTACCACATCTTCTCGATCTATATGGAGCATATCTTCTTTGAGCTCAGAGATACTGCCAAAGCAGGCAAAGCCAGCATTGCGTGTAGAAGCTCCAGTGGGTATGTGGCCTTTCTCAAGAATACATACGCGAGATGTAGGCTCTTTTTCCTTGATATTAAGAGCAGCTGTTAAGCCGACGATTCCGGCTCCTATAATGATAATGTCTGCGTCCTTATAAAAGACCTCATGTTCCCAAAAGCTAGAACATATTGTTTCTCGATTCATGATGATTAAAGATAATGAAGCCATGGGCACGACTACATGTATTAACGAGCTTTATTAATAATTACCGTCATTTATTAGAAAACCTGATACTTAAAATTTTATGCGAATCTTACATTGATCAAAGTCTGTAAATTTCCAATCAAGAATTCTATTAAGCTTTTAACTGTTTTTATACATCCCAAATGGAGAATTTCGCTTAAAATTGCACTTTAATCCATCTCAATATGATACAGAGAATACAGTCGATCTTCTTATTACTCGCAGCAGTATTTTTCTTTTTGGAATTCGCATTCCCTTTTTTCAATAGTGATACTTATACTCAGGGGTATTTCGCTGATAACACTTATGACATTCAGGATCATCCTGCACTATTAGGATTGACCATTGCGGCTGGAATTATATGCTTACTGGCTATTTTTCTCTATAAGAATCGATCATTACAGACTTCTCTGGTCTATGTAAGTATAGTACTGGCCATCGTGCTGACAGCTACCATGATCATCTTATTACAGTCCAATACACCAAAATTCTTGGAACAAAGCTCTCCCTTCATCGGAAGTTTTCTTCCGCTACTGTCTATCATATTTCTCGTGCTGTCTTTACGCAGCATAAAGAAAGATGATAAGCTGGTAAAATCTATGGATAGGCTGAGGTAGGGTGAGAATATTTTGAATTTTGTTCAGCTACTCATGGTTGTTGTATACTATGTGATTTATAATAGCAAACTATCATAGCTTTTCATTCCTGTATAAATATAGCTTAGTCTCTTTTATCTATAAAAAAAAATAGATGTCAATCTTTTGAATTATCTGATCATTGTAGTTTATTATTACTGTTGATGTAGTAGATATTCTTTCTATCTGTAACCTACGATAGCGTTTGAATCATTTACCTAACTCTAAATAATAGTCGGGAAATAACCAGATACTCATTAGCAAGTACAACCGACGAATGGAGATAAAATAGCTTTGAAAACGAGTATCTGTAAGCTTAACAGTAAATAGCTATAAAAAAAAGAGGCCATCGAATCTCGATGAACCTCTTTATATATTACATTATATAACTAAGTGTATGCTATCCTTTCGGCTTAGCTGAATAGTTAACCGCAAGCTGACCTGCTTTACGCAATGCAGTCTTGACATCGGTCACAATACCCATAGTCACATCTTTATCTATTCTTAGAGAAGTCTTGATTCCTCCTCGCTGGCTTTCTGGTACCTTTACTCTATGCTTTTCCAGGAATAAAGAAATATCTTTCACATCAGCGAATTTATCTCCTAACTGAATTCTTGGCTTAGTCCCTGCTAATTCCTTAAACTTATCAATTGGCTTCCCTATGTAAATATAATTGACCAATGACTTCTTCTCTAACTTAGTCAGCTCAGAAGCTTTAGGAGTCGTGACAGCTACTTTTCTTTCTGAATCCCTCATGACTGTAACAACCATGAAAAAGAACAAAAGCATAAAGATGATATCAGGCAATGAAGCTGTAGATATCGCTGGCTTTGCCTTACCTCTCTTTTTTGCAAACATATTAATTCTAGATTTATAGTTATTTAATGTTACTCTTCACCAAAGCTAGTTGGTTCCGCTTCAGATATGACAAGTGGAATCTCAGATCTAATTTCGGCTCTCTGCTCTCTGGTACAGAACTCGTAATCTCTGCTAAACTTACGCTTCGCTGCTTCGTTTCTGAGTTCATTGTAAGCTGCTTTGATCTCATTATAAACCTCTAAGTAAGTCTCGTACTTAGTCCCTCTATCATTTTTCATAGAGACGATCGCTTTAGTTGGTTTTTCAGCCATATCCTTACGATTCTTAGGATTCATAATGAATTCCTTAGCATTTTCTCTCAATGTCTCAATATCTGCAGGTTCTCCTCTGACCAATAACTGGTTTTGAGCATTGACCAATACTGAATAGACATTACGCGTATTCAACTTCTGAATATCTGGCGGTTCTTCAGACCATGGCGGTAACTTCACAAGTACCCCTTTATCCTCTACGATGGTCGTAGTCACAAGGAAGAATATCAATAAAAGAAATGCGATATCGGCCATTGACCCTGCATTTATCTCATTGTTTAACCGATCTTTTGTACTCTTTTTTGCCATAATAGTATATTATTTAAAAAGATTCCAGATCTCCCCCAAGACCATAATGACGACAGCTATTCCTGCCAATATGAGTGTCGCACTTAAACCCCCACTTATAAACTTACTGATCGACTCGCTGATATTCTCTCGCTGTACTAACTCACCTATTTTACCAGTCGTCTCAGCCGTAGCCATATTACTTAGTACGAAAAATAAGATTACTATGACTGCTATGCCTATAATCCCTTTCAATGATGCTTTTGGAGAACTAAATACTTGAAGTAATCCAAACAATAAAGCTAAAGCAACAGCTACGATGATTAACCCAATAGTTAATCCTAAGCCTGTATTGAAGAAAGCAAAGTCTGTATTAGGGTTATTCTTCATGATCTGATTTAAATCATCAGATACAGAATAACCGGCACTACTTAGACCACCGAATACGGTGAATAAGTAGATCGCTATGATGGCCACTCCAAGCAACAATGCAAAGAGCTGACCTCTATTTGTTAAAAATTTATACATAATAAATATTGGTCAATTTGGTTACTTAAATACATTATTTCTTGCCATGATGTCTAATAAGCCAATAGATGAATCTTCCATCTTATTAACGATACCATCAATTTTAGAGACGATGTAATTATAAAGTATCTGAAGTATAATCGCCACAATAAGACCAAATACAGTAGTCAATAAGGCTACCTTGATACCTCCTGCAACAATAGATGGTGATATATCACCTACAGCTTCTATCTTATCAAAGGCACCAATCATCCCGATTACTGTACCCATGAAACCAAGCATCGGAGCAATGGCAATAAATAATGAGATCCATACAAGACCTTTTTCTAATAGTCCCATTTGGACTGAACCGTATGATACGATTGCTTTTTCTACTGCTTCAGGACCTCCCTTAGCATTTCTTAGACCTTCATATATGACACTTGCAGCAGGACCAGGAGTCGACTTAGCTACTTCCTGAGCACCGACAAGATCGCCATCAGCTAATCTTTCGTCAATTTTACTTAATAGTTTATCAGTATTAGCTGTAGCAATGTTAAGAGTGATAATCCTCTCAATACAGAACGCTAATCCAAGTATTAGACATATGAGTACAGTACTCATGAACATCCAGTCACCTTCAATAAACTTTTCTTTCAAAATCTGGAATCCTCCTTTTGAAGCTTCTTGCGCTGCTACATCAAAAGCGCCGAAATAGGCTGCTAAAAAGAATACACCTAATAGAACTATAAATTTTCGCATGGTTTGATAAATTTTTTCTCGATAATGTTAGTATGATATAATTTCGGTTTTCGAGTTAAAAATAGAAAGATTTAGTAAAGATCGTGAAAATGACGAATGTTTTTTTGTGATTCCTCGCTGATCCCAAATTATAAAGTAATTTATACATATAAATCATTGTAATATATTATTTGCATTCTATTAGGGTTGATGAGATAATATATGTATTTGGTGCGTGATGCTCACTCTTTTATGATTTATCTAATTATCTTCGCGCTTTCTTAGGAGAGGTGTCCGAGTGGCTTAAGGAGCACGCTTGGAAAGCGTGTGTGCGGGAAACCGTACCGAGGGTTCGAATCCCTCTCTCTCCGCATCCAAAGATCATCTGACCCCGCTAAGCGGGGTTTTTTTATGCACGACCTATGATTTATAAATAATCATCTAAAGTCTGTTAAACTATCGTCCTTGGAGAATATTAGTTTTTACAACATGAACGACGCTAAAGTTCTACAAGGCGTCTGAAAGCAGCTTGTAATTATATTATTATTTAATTTTTTGGGGATATCATAAATAAACACAATAGACATCTTTTTAATAATCAAGATATTATGACCATCAATAATTAGGGGTATTCAGAAGTAAAGCATAAACACATTTTCTATAGATGCAAAGCTTACTTGCACTCGCCGTGCGGGCCTTA
>ENA-ORXT01000757-ORXT01000757.1-marine-metagenome-genome-assembly--contig:-NODE-757-length-48537-cov-5.144098_pt1 | contig 48537 bp, 39 predicted proteins | sample MGYA00237868_ERZ511482 | MGnify/ENA metagenome assembly ERZ511482
CAACAGACCAACAGACCAACAGACCAACAGACCAACAGACCAACAGACCAACAGACCAACAGACCAACAGACCAACAACGCCCCCCCTTCGCAAGAAGAGGAGGCGTTGTTGGTCTGTTGGGGTTCGTAGTCCGTACCGCCGCTTACTTACTGGCAACCAGCGTCAGCTCCAGACCTACGTCGTTGCTGATGATCTTGTCTTTGGCCAGGCCTTCGATGTCATCGGAGCCGTAGTTCATGCCCCAGTCCTTCCGGTTGATGGTGAACTTGGGCGTGCTGGCCTTCAGCATACCGCCGTCCATGCTGACGGTGGCGGGCAGGGTGACGCTGCGGGTTTCGCCCTTCAGCATCAGGTTGCCGGTAATGTCGTGGGTGTGGTCTTCGCCGGTAACGGGCTGCACGTTGGTGACGGTGAACTGCGCCATGGGGAATTTCTCCGCGTCGAAGAAGTCGGCACTCAGCAGGTGACCGACCAACTTGTCGCCACCCTCGGCGGCGGGCATGTCGGTATTCGTCAGGTCCTTGATGGCCATGTAGAACTCACCACCGACGATCTTGTCGTTGGCCACCATCAGCTTGCCGCTGGTGACGGGAATGGTACCGGTATGGCCTTCGCCGACCAGCTTAGTGCCCTCCCAGTTTACGCTGGATGCGGCGGGGTCGACGTTGTACTGAGTCGAGGCGACCATGGCGGTCGTAGCGACTTCCTCAGCGGCGGAAGCGGAAACGGCTTCCCCCTCGGGGCCGCCACAGGCGGTCAGTACGGCCGCGAAGGCGAGAAGACAGAAGAAATTTTTCATAGTAATTCGTTTTGCCGCGGCGGCCGGACTGTTGCTTTGCCGGGTAAAAGCCACCACGTGGTTGGTTAACAGGGGCTATAACACCCAATTCGCGTGGATGTTAAGCCCAAAGTGTCATTTTTGAAATAAAGATGTAGGTACATCATTTGTGCGTGGCGGACCGTGATTCAAGCTTGGCGGTTCGGGAAACAAGGTTGGGCACCCGCCGCGCCGCCCTTGCCCTTTGCGTTGCACCGGCGGCCCCGCCCTGATTCCGGCCCCTCGGAGGACGAGCGACCTTTCGATTGTCCCGCGGTTGGAGCCGCGAATTACTTCCAGGCAATTCACCTTGCCCTACCTTCACGCCGTAAATACCATCAGTCGCCCATGCTTCGACTGTTTGACTATCTGACTGCTTGACTTCCGACTAATGACAACCCCCGCCCAAAAATACGCCCGCTCCAAAGCCTACCTCGCGGGCGAGATCACCACTTCCGCCCGGGAACAAGCCGCCGAACTGCGCGACTTGCTCCGTTACCACGAATGGCGCTACTACGTGCAGGACGACCCCGTACTGAGCGACTTCGAGTACGACACCCTCTACAAGCAACTCGAAGCCCTGGAGGCCGCCGATCCCGCCCTGGTCACCCCCGACAGCCCGACCCAGCGCGTCGGCTCCGACCTCGTCGGCGACAGCGTCAGCGTACCTCACCTCACGCCCATGCTCTCGCTCGGCAATAGCTACAACGCCGAGGACCTGGCCGAATTCGACAAGCAGGTCAAGCGGATGCTCAACATGGAGGAAGACGCGCCGCTCGCCTACGCCGTCGAGCCGAAATACGACGGCGGCACCATCGTGCTCGTCTACGAAAACGACCGGCTCGTGCGCGCCGCCACCCGCGGTAACGGCGTGCTGGGCGAGGAGATGACGCACAACGCCCGCGTCATCCGCTCCATCCCGCTATACGCCGCCTTCAGCAAGTACGGCCTGCAAAAGGTGGAAATTCGCGGCGAGGTGATTATCCGTAAAGACCGCTTTGAGGAGATGAACGCCCTGCGCGCCGAAGCCGGTCTGGCCCTTTACGCCAACCCCCGCAATACAGCCACCGGCGGCCTGCGCATGAAGAGCCCGAAAGAGGTGGTCGATAAGCACCTCGAAGCCTTCATCTACAGCTTCGGCTACGGCGTGGACGCCGACGGGAACGACGCCGTCCAGCCCCTCGGTACCCACACCAAAGCGATGGACGTGCTGACCGAACTCGGTTTCAAGGTGCCCGCTACCGGATTCGAGCGCGCGCAAACGAAAGACATCTCCGGCGTCGCCGATTTTTGCGAAAAATGGGAAGCCCAACGCAATGACTACGCCTACGAGATCGACGGTATGGTGGTCAAGGTCGACGACCTCGTGTTGCAGGAGCGGGCCGGGTACACCAGCCACCACCCGCGCTGGGCGATCGCCTATAAATTCGCCGCTAAACAGGCCACCACCACGCTCGTCGGCGTCGAGTATCAGATCGGCAAGATCGGCACCGTGACGCCGGTGGCGAAGACGGAACCCGTACAGCTGGCCGGCGTGATGATCTCCAGCGTCAGCCTGCACAACGAAGATTTTATCAAAGACAAGGATTTGCGCCTCGGCGACAAGGTGCTGCTGGAACGGGCGGGCGACGTGATCCCCTACATCGTTAAATCATTACCCGACCTGCGCGACGGCAGCGAGCAGCCGATCAGCTACCCGACCGAATGCCCGTTCTGCGCCACGCCGCTCGTGCGCGCCGAGGGGGAAGCCGCCGTGCGCTGCCCCAACTACGACTGCTCCGCCCAGGTGCTGCAACGCATCATCTTCCACGTTTCCAAAGCGGCGATGGACATTGACGGGATGGGCAAACGCTACGTCGAGCTGTTCCACGCTAAAGGCTGGCTCAGCAACATCGCCGACGTTTACCGCCTGCCGTACAACTACATCTCCGTGCTGGAAGGCTTCGGCGAACGCTCGGCCAACAACCTGGAAAAAGCGGTGGAAAAGGCCAAACGGCAACCGCTTTGGCGGATGCTCTACGGCCTCAGTATCCACCACTTCGGCAAGAAGGCCACCCAGCTCGTGGCCCAGAACATCGAACACGCCCTCGACCTGGCCGACTGGACGGAAGAGCAGTTCACCAACATCAAGGACATCGGCCCGACGGTGGCGCAGAACGTCACCACCTGGTTCGCCCGGCCGGAGAACATCGCCCTGATCAGGCAACTGGAAGAACTCGGCGTCAACGTCCGCCCCACCGACGAAGACCGCCCGGCGGCGGAGGTAACCGAAGGCCCCTTCCTCGGTAAAGCCATGCTGTTCACCGGCTCGCTCCAGCAACTGTCGCGCAAGGAAGCGCAGGAGAAAGCGAAGGCCGCGGGTGCCAGGATCGTGAGCGCGGTCAGTGGTAAGCTCGACATCCTGGTGGTGGGGGAAAAGCCGGGCTCGAAACTTAAAAAAGCGGAGGCGTTGGGGACAGTGGCGGTGATGACGGAGGCGGAGTTTCTGGCGCTGGTGTAGTTGTCCGTTCATTAGTCGCGCGACGAACTATTCTTCATCGTCCGCCCAATCCTTTCCGCCTGACGAAGTCGGTGGAAAGTTGGTCGGACGATTTGTGTCATGCAACTTAGGCTTACTCGGTATTCGCCAGCAGCACCTCCAATTCCGTATCCCGCAACTCCCGGTATTCGCCCACCGGCAGTTCGTCCAAACGCACGTTCATGATCCGGATGCGCTTCAGCGTCCGCACCTCGAAGCCGAGGTACTCGCACATCCGCCGGATCTGCCGGTTGAGGCCCTGGGTGAGAATGATGCGAAACTTCCGCTTACCCAGTTTTTCCACCTCGCACTTTTTCGTGACCCGGTCCAGGATGGGCAGGCCGCCGGCCATGCGGCGGATGAACTCCTTATCGATCGGTTTGTCGACGGTAACGATGTATTCCTTATCGTGGGCGTTCTCTACCCGCAGGATCTTATTGACGATGTCGCCGTCGTTCGTCAGCAGGATCAGCCCCGTCGACGGCTTATCGAGCCGGCCGATGGGAAAGATGCGCTCGGGGTAGTTCACGAAGTCGATGATGTTCGTCTTGTCGCGCCGGTCCGTCGTGCAGGTGACGCCGGGTGGTTTGTGAAGGGCGAGGTAGACGGCTGGCGGCTTATCGCTTTCGGTCAGGGATTTACCGTTGACGATGACCTTATCGCCGGGCTCTACGCGGTTGCCCTTGCGGGCCGCTGCGCCGTTGAGGGTGACGCGCCCGGCGTCGAGCAGCTTATCGGCCTCGCGGCGGGAGCACAGGCCGGTGCCGGCGATGAATTTATTGATGGAAACGGACTGGTCGTTGGGCATGCGGGCAAAGGTAAGATCAAGTCGTCTTGCTTCCGGGGGCTTTGTCAGGGAATCGCTTTAAGGCGGTCCGGACGCTTCGAGGACCTCCCAATTGTAGCATAGGTCCTCGAAGCGTCGAATTTCGTTTTACTTACCGGACGGAGCGAAGCGGAGTTCGGTAAGTAAAACGAAATTCGTCCTTTGAGCGTCCGGTTTTACTAAAAGCGATTACCCCGGTACCTTCGTGCGCCGCGCGCATTTTCGCTCACGAAGTCTCGCGGAGCCAGATGAACGGCATGACGGGCTGCTCCGTGCGGTCCTCCGTAAGACGCCGTGGGTCAAACAGCCGCGAAGCGGCAAACGCGAAACCGCGCGGCGGCAAAGCAACGCCCACTACTCCATTGTATATTTGCCCTCCCCAACCAAACCCCGCCATATGAAAATTGCAGTTGTAGGCACCGGCTACGTCGGCCTTGTCACCGGAACTTGTTTCGCCGAAACCGGCAACGACGTCATTTGCGTTGACATCGACGCCGGTAAAGTGGAACGGATGCGCAACGGTGAGGTGCCGATCTACGAGCCGGACCTCGACGTGTTGTTCGAGCGCAACCAGCGGCAGGGGCGGCTGAAGTTTACCACCGACCTCAAATCCGCCGTAGACCACGCGGAGATCATCTTCCTGGCCCTGCCCACGCCCCCCGGCGCGGACGGCTCGGCGGACCTGCGCTTCATTCTCGGCGTGGCGAAAGACCTGGCGGGCATGATCAGCCGTTACACGGTCGTGATCGACAAGAGCACCGTGCCCGTCGGTACGGCCGAGCGGGTCCACGCCGCGCTGGCCGAAAAGCTGGCCGAAAGCCTGTTCGACGTCGTCTCCAACCCCGAATTTCTGCGCGAAGGCGTGGCCGTCGATGATTTCCTCAAGCCCGACCGGGTGGTGATCGGTACGGATTCCGAACGGGCCGAGGAGACGTTGCGGCGGCTGTATGAACCCTTCGTACGCTCGGGCAACCCCATTCATTTCATGGACATCCGCTCGGCGGAAATGACCAAATACGCCGCCAATTCTTACCTCGCCACGCGCATCAGCTTCATGAACGAGGTAGCGAATTTATGCGAGCTTTTGGGCGCGGACGTAGATGCCGTGCGGAAGGGCATGGGCAGTGACAGCAGGATCGGGAAACGTTTCCTGTTCCCCGGCGTAGGGTACGGGGGCTCCTGCTTTCCGAAAGACGTTCAGGCACTGGCCCGCACCGCCGGGCGCGTCGATTACGATTTCCGCATCCTGGACGCCGTGATGGACGTCAACGACCGCCAACGCCTCCGTCTGGCTGATAAGATCGAGGCCTACTACGGCCAAGACCTCAAGGGCAAGACCGTCGCCCTCTGGGGCCTGGCCTTCAAGCCCAACACCGACGATATCCGCGAAGCCCCCGCCCTGTACACCATCGACCGGCTGCTGGCCGCCGGCGCCCACGTCAACGCCTACGACCCCGAGGCGATGGACAACGTCAAAGCCCGCTACAAAGACCGGGTCACCTTCTGCGAAGACCAGTACGCCGCGTTGGAAGGCGCCGATTGCCTGGCCATCGTCACCGAATGGTCCGTCTTCCGTACGCCCGATTTCGAGCGCATGAAGTCCCTGCTCACCCGACCCGTCATCTTCGACGGCCGCAACCTCTATGACCTGCGGCGAATGGTGGAGGCGGGCTTCTACTATGATTCCATCGGCCGGAAGAAGGTGGGGGTAGAGGGTAGAGGGTAGTGGGTTAGATGGTAGTGGATAGGAGGTAGACGCTACACACCCGCCATCAGCCCACCCGCCATTAGCCGCCAGCCACACGACATCAGCCCATAATGACTAACCACGCACCATGAAAATCGCGCTCATCGGCACCGCTTACCCCTACCGTGGCGGCCTCGCGGCCTTCAACGAACGGCTGGCCGTGGAGCTGGGCAAGCAGCACGAGGTGACGATTTACACCTTCACGCTCCAGTACCCCGACTTCCTCTTCCCCGGCAAGTCGCAGTATTCCGACGGCCCGCCGCCGGAGGGGCTCACCATCGAGCGGCGGCTGAGCTCCGTTAACCCGCTGAGCTGGTTGTCGACGGCGCGACGCATCAACCAAGCGCAGCCGGACCTGGCGATCATCGGTTTCTGGCTCCCGTTCATGGGGCCGAGCCTCGGGACGGTGGCCCGCCTGCTGAAGTGCCCGGTGCTCTCCGTCGTGCACAACATCATCCCGCACGAGCCCCGGCCGGGGGACGCGGCTTTCGCCCGCTACTACTGCGCCGCTTCCGATGGGTTCCTCTCCATGACCGACGCCGTGGACCAAGACCTCAAACGCTTCATCGGTAACAAGCCCACCGTGGTGTCCCCGCACCCCGTTTATGACCACTTCGGTGAGCGGACGGACCGGAAGACGGCCTTGGCTAAGCTCGGCCTCGACCCTACCTTCGATTACCTGCTGTTCTTCGGCCTCATCCGCGATTATAAAGGGCTCGACCTGCTGCTCGATGCTTTAGCCGACGAGCGGTTCCGCCACCGCCGCCTGAAGCTCATCGTCGCCGGGGAGTTCTACAGCGACCGCGCGCCCTACGACGCCCGGATCGACCGCCACGACCTGGCCGACCGGGTGATCATCGTCGACCGCTTCATCCCCGACGACCGGGTAGCGGACTACTTCAACGCGGCCGACCTGTTGGTGCAGCCCTACAAAACGGCGACCCAGAGCGGCGTCACCCAGATCGCCTACCACTTCGAGAAACCGATGATCGTCACCGACGTCGGCGGGCTGGCGGAGATGTGCCCGGACGGGCGGGTGGGTTACGTCGTCGAGCCGGCCCCCGGCCCCATCGCGGACGCCATCGTCCGTTACTTCGACGCGACGGACCGGGCGGCAATGCGGGAGATGATACGGGAGGAGAAGGGGCGGTATGATTGGTCGATCATGGTAGAGCGGTTGCTGGGCTTGCTTACGTAGCGTATTGCTACAGCTTTGCCTCCTGTCTACCGTCACGAGCGCGCTACGCGCGAAGGCTCAAGTGAGACATACGAGGCAGCATTTTACACAGAGCGCACGGGAGGCACGGAGTTTGCTCTACGTGCCTCCCGTGTCTTCCGTGGCCTCTGTGTGAAATGCTGCCCCGTTAAGCTTGTCGGCTGCGCTAAGCGCAACTGTTTTTAGCGTCATATTTATTTAGACTCCTTAAAGATAACGGCCCACGCCCTATATTTGCCTTACCAAAAAACTCCCCCTCAAACTATGCCCTTTCCCCGCAGTACCGCCGCTTCCCTTTTCGTCGCCGGCATGTCCGGTACCATCGAGCGTTTTACGAATGAGAACCTTGCGGGCAAGTTGCTGGACATCGGCGTTCGACCGGGCTCGCGGTTGCGCATTGTGCGCAAGGGCCCTTTCGGAAGCTGCTGGTACGTGAAGATCGACCGGCACTGCGTGGCCCTGCGTCGGCGGGAACTGGCTTGTATCCTGATCAAGTAACGGTGTATTGGCTAACTCTGATTTCACTTCTCCGCCCCTGACCGCTCCGGTCGTCGGCCTCGTCGGCAACCCGAACAGCGGGAAGTCCTCCCTTTTTAATTTGCTGACCGGTTTGCGGCAGCGCATCGGTAATTTCCCCGGCGTGACGGTAGAGAAAAAATCCGGTACGTTGACGATCGACGATCTGCCGCCGGTGGAACTCGTCGACTTCCCCGGCGCGTACAGCTGCTACCCGACCAGCCTCGACGAGCGGCTCGTGGTGCAGGAACTGACGAACCCGAAGGGCGACCTTTTCCCAGACGCCATCCTCTACGTTGCCGACGTGACGAAGCTGGACAAGCACCTGCTGCTGTTCACCCAACTGCGCGACCTCGACCTGCCGATGATCCTGGTGCTGAACATGGCCGACCTGATCGACGAGACGGGCTTGCAGGTAGACATCCCGCTGTTGAGCGAGAAACTCGGCGTGCCCGTCGTCACCGTCAGTGCCCGCGAGGGCAGGGGGGTGGCGGAACTCAAACAGGCGATCGGCGATCTGCTGCGCGACCCCCAGGCCTTCCGCCCCGGGGAACCTTTCTATGAGCCTGGCGCGCCGGCCCGTGACGTACTGGCCGACCTGCGTCAGGCCCTTCCCGCCCGCAACGACTACCACGCCCTGCTGCTGACCCACCACGCCAGCTGGTTGCGGCACGTACCGGAAAAGTTACGCCACCGGGTGCAGGAGGCCCGCGTAAAAAACGGTTTCCACAGCCTCCGCGCGCAGGTGGAGGAAACGATGGAACGCTACGACACTTTCGAGCCCATCGTGAAAAAAGCCGTGCGCCACGCCGGCGACAAAGAATCGTTGAGCGACAAGCTGGACGGGGTGCTGGCCCATCACCTGTTCGGCCCGGTGATCTTCATCGCGCTGATGCTCTTCCTGTTCCAGGCCCTCTTCGCCTGGTCGGGCTGGCCGATGGACGGTATCGAGTGGTTCTTCGGCCAGCTCGGCGGGGGAGTCCGCGCCACGCTGCCCGAAGGCTGGCTGGCGGATTTGTTGGTGGACGGCATCATCGCCGGGCTCGGCGGCGTACTGGTCTTCGTACCGCAGATCGCCATCCTGTTCCTGTTCATCACCATCCTGGAGGAAGTAGGCTACATGGCCCGCGCCGCCTACCTGTTCGACAGCATCATGCAGCGGTTCGGGCTCAACGGCCGCTCGGTGGTTGCGCTGATCAGCGGCCACGCCTGCGCCATACCCGCCATCATGAGCACGCGCACGATCGCGAACTGGAAAGAGCGGTTGCTGACCATCCTCGTTACACCGCTGACTTCCTGCTCGGCGCGCATCCCCGTTTACGTGATCCTGATCAGTTTCGCGGTGCCGGACGGCTCGTTTGCGGGATTCGGTTACCAGGGGCTGGCCTTCGCGGGTCTGTACTTCCTCGGCATCCTGGCGGCGATGGCGTCGGCCTGGCTGTTCAAATTCGTGCTGAAAACCGGTGAGCGCAGCTTCCTGATGCTGGAGTTGCCCGACTACCGCACGCCGGTGTGGCGCAACGTCGGCCTGACCGTCTGGCAAAAGGTGAAAACCTTCATCGTCGAGGCCGGCCAGGTGATCCTCTTCATCAGCATCGTGCTCTGGGGCCTGTCCAGCTACGGCCCGCCCAGCCAGATGGCCGAAGCCGAGGTGCGCGCCGAACAAGTCATCACCGCCAACAACCTCTCCGGTGACGACGCGGACGACGTGCTGGCCGGCGAAAAACTGGAAGCGAGCTACGCGGGCCACATCGGTAAATTCATCGAGCCGGTCATTCGCCCGTTGGGTTACGACTGGAAGATCGGCATCGCGCTTTTCGCAAGTTTCGCGGCGCGGGAGGTGTTCGTCGGTACGATGGCGACCATCTACTCCGTCGGCAGCGCGGGCGACGACGGGCTGCGGGTGCGCGACCGTATGGCCGAGGAGGTCAACCCCGTCACCGGCCAGGCCGTGTACAACCCGGCTACGGCCTGGAGCCTCCTGGTCTTCTACGTCTTCGCCATGATGTGCATGTCCACCCTGGCCGTCACAAAACGGGAGACCGGCGGCTGGAAATGGCCGATCATCCAGTTCACGTTCATGACGGTGCTGGCGTACGTTAGCGCGATGGGGGTGTATCAATTGTTGACGTAGTGAACCGCCAGATCCTCCGCCTCGCCCTGCCCAACATCCTGAGCAACATCAGCGTGCCGCTCATTTCGAGCTTCGATACGGTGCTGATGGGCAACCTCGGCGGTAGTTACATCGCGGCGGTGGGGCTGGGGGCGATGGCGTTCAACTTCGTGTACTGGAACTTCGGCTTCCTGCGCATGAGCACGACGGGGCTGACGGCGAAGGCCTACGGGGCGGAAGACGCGCCGGGGCAACTCACCATCCTGGCCCGCGCGGCGGGGATGGCCCTGCTGATCTCGCTGCTGCTGCTGGCACTGCAATACCCCTTCGCCGAGCTGACGCACCGGCTGCTGAATTTGCGACCGGAGCAGGTGGCACTGGTGGACGAATACTTCTACGTCCGCATTCTGGCCGCACCGGCGGCGCTGGGGCAGATGGTATTGATGGGCTGGTTCTTCGGGCGGCAGAATGCCGTTTTCCCGCTGGTGCTCACCCTGTTGGTGAACGCGACGAACATGGCCCTGAGCTACTACTTCGTCACGTCTTTGGGGTGGGGAATACGCGGGGTGGCGTGGGGAACGGTGGTCGCGCAGTATCTGGGTTTGATCGGTGGTTTAGCCTTGCTGAGCTACGAAATCCGGCGACACCAACTGCCCCTGAAAACTCCTTCTTTGAACCCGCGGCCCCGCCCTGATGACGCGCCGGGCATGCGGGAGTTCCTGACCGTCAACCGCGATATCTTCATCCGTACGCTTTGTCTGACGCTGAGTTTCGCCTTCTTTTATAACCGCGCCAACGCCCTCGACGTCGGTACCGCCGTGGTGGCCGCCAACGTGATCTTACTGCAACTCGTCAACTGGCTGAGCTACGGCGTGGACGGCTTCGCCTTCGCCGCCGAAAGCCTGGTGGGTAAGTTTGCCGGCGCGGGCGAACCCGCGAAACTGAAGCACGTCATCCGCCTGCTGTTCCTCTGGGGCATGGGCCTGGCGGCGATCTACGCGCTGATCTACGGCCTCGGAAACACGCGCCTGCTGGCCCTGTTTGCGCCCGAAAACGCCGCGTCGGAAACACTGTCCGAGGCACTGCATTACCTACCCGTCGTCGTCGCTTTCTGCCTGCTGGCCACGCCCTGCTACCTGCTCGACGGCATCTACGTCGGCCTGACCGCCGCCCGCGCGATGCGGCAAACGATGCTGCTCGCCTTCGCCGGGTACCTGCTGGCGTATTACCTGGTCGGGCAACACTACGCGAATTGGGGCCTGTGGGGCAGCCTGCTCTCGTTCATGGTGCTGCGCGCGCTGATGCAGTGGTGGTGGCTGCGCGGTGTGCTGGATAAAGGCATCGAAAAGGGGCACCTGGATTGAAACCCGCCGCACTACCTTTGCCGCCATGACGACCACCCAGCTCCGTTCCATCGCTACAACCCAAAGAGCCCTCGACGAAGGCTCGATCACGACCACTCAGCTGGTCACCCGGTACCTTGCCGCCATCAACGAGCACAGCCACCTCAACGTGTACGTCGAGGTGTTCGCCGAGGAGGCCATGATCGAGGCCAGGCGGCAGGATGAGGCGCGGGCGCGGGATGCAAAGCTGGGTAAAATGGCCGGCGTGGTGATGAGCATCAAAGACGTGATCTGCTACGCGGGCCACGGGGTCAGTGCCGGTTCCAAAATCCTAGAGGGATTTACCGCGCCGTATACCGCCACCGCCCTGCAACGCTTGCTCGACGAAGACGCGATCATCATCGGCCGTACCAACTGCGACGAGTTCGCCATGGGCTCCGGCAACGAGAACAGCCATTACGGGCCGACGCGCAACGCGGCCGATGTGACCCGCGTGCCCGGCGGCAGCTCGGGCGGCGCGGCGGTGTCCGTCCAGGCCGGAACCTGCCTGATCGCGATGGGCTCCAGCACCGGCGGCTCGGTGCGGCAGCCGGCTTCCTTCACCGGCCTCCTGGGCTTCAAACCGACGTACGGGCGCATCAGCCGTCACGGCCTGATCGCCTACGGGTCGAGCTTCGATTCCATCGGCTACCTGGCGCGCGACGCGAACGACATCGCCCTGGCCCTGGAAATCAGCGCTGGCGCGGATACCTTCGACGCGACGGCCCCGAACAAGATCCTGCCCGCCTACGGCAAGCAACCGGTTGACACCAAACCGAAAAGCATCGCCTACTTCGCCGACCTGATGGAAAGCGAAGCCGTGGAACCCGCCATACGCCGGGCTATGCAAACGACGCTGGACGGCTTCCGCGCCGCCGGGCATGAGCTCGTGCCGGTCACTTTCTCTTACTTCGACTACGTGGTGGCGACCTATTACGTACTGACCACCGCCGAGGCCAGCTCGAACCTCAGCCGCTTCGACGGAATGCGCTACGGCTACCGCGGCGAAGATGCCCACGACCTGACCGAGACTTACACCAAATCGCGCACCGAGGGCTTCGGTACGGAGGTGCAACGGCGAATTCTGCTCGGCACTTTCGTGCTCAGCAGCGGCTATTACGATGCGTACTACGGTAAGGCGCAGAAGGTGCGGCGGTTGATCCGCGACCAGCTGCGGGGTATCCTCGATACGCACGACTTCATCCTGATGCCCGTCACGCCCGGCCAACCCTGGCGCATCGGCGAGCAGACCGACGACCCCGTCGCCAATTACCTAGCCGACATCTACACCGTGCTGGCGAACCTGGCGGGGCTGCCAGCGGTGGCCATGCCCGTTGCCTCGGATAACGAGCTGCCGGTGGGCTACCAATTGATGGCGGACCAGTGGGAGGAGGGGAAGTTGTTGAGCTTTGTGCGGGGATTGGCGTGAGTTGAAATATGCTAGACCGCGCATAAGTCTTGCGATGGTTGAGGAGTTTTACCCCGAACGGCCGACGGGAAAGCGTGGCGGCATGTCTGGCATTCGGGGTAAAACTCCTCAACCATCTTACTCGTAACCGACACTTTAGAATCCCATAACGACTATGTTGAATAAAAACTCTACTATTTTAGCTCACTCGCAAAATGCCACAACACCCCAGCTGGATCAATCAAATGAATCTCCCGCAGGCCCCACGGATAATCCGTCGGTTCTTTCCAGCGCACGCCGGGATAGCGGTTGACGAGATTAAGGGCTTGCAGTTCTTGCCAGCAGAGGTCGAGGTCGGGCACCATCAGGAATAGCATGGTATTTTCCGCCCAAGCTTTCACGTAGGCGTCCTGGAGATAGAAGAGGCTATCGCCCAATTGGAAAAGTACCATATCGTCGGAGCTCCACTGCTCCGTTGCGCCGAGATCCCTGTAAAAAGCGCGGGAGACGGCGAAGTCTTTGGCGGCAACGAAAGATCGGAGATGGGTAGTGGGGGCGAGGCTTTGCATACCGACAAAAATAGTGCCGACGGACTGTGTCCATCGGCACTATATCTATCCAGGAGCGGCGTTTCCGCCCGAGCAATTAAAAAATCGAGAATTACTCCGGCGTCGCCAGCGTACCATCCGCCGCTTTTTTCTTCAGCGTCTCGTTGGCCTTGATGCCGAGTTCCACGCGCCGATTTTGGGCGCGCCCGGCGTCTGTTTCGTTGCTGGCGACGGGTTGCATTTCGCCGTAGCCGGTGGTGCGGATGCGGCCGCGGTTGATGCCGTGGGTGGTCAGGTAATCGGATACGGAGGCGGCGCGCTTTTCGGAAAGCGTTTGGTTGGTCACTTCGCTGCCGACGCTGTCGGTGTGCCCGTCTACGGTAATGTCGGTATCGGGGTAGCGGGCGAAGATGCCGGCCAGGCGGTCGAGTTCCGCGCGGCTGGCGGTCGTCAGGGTCGCCTTGCCGAACTCGAACAGCACACCGCCCTCGAAGGTGACGGTAACGGATTCGGTGACGGTTTCGCCGGTCTCCGGGTCGACGGTTTCTACTTTCTCAACCTTGGCACCGGGAACTTCCGTCTCCAGTTCCTTTGCCTGCTTGTCCATATACTTGCCGAGAATGGCACCGGCCGTACCGCCGATGACGCCGCCGATGACCGCCCCCTTCGTACCGTCGCCGCCCTTCTTACCGATGGCTCCGCCGATAACGCCGCCGGTGGCACCACCGATGACGCCGCCCTTGGCCGCTTTGCTGGTGTTACAGCCACTGGCGAAGACCAAAGCGGCGGAAATCAGGAGCAGGAGAGAAAAGTTCAAAAATAATTTCATGTTGGTTTTTTGATTGGTTCGGTGACTAAAACGCGGGGTTAAAAGGCCGTGTTCGGCTGTAGAGAATCCGCTAAGGGGGGATAGCCGTAGAAAAGGTTGTCTCGGAATTGATGTATGGACAACACAAATAGCGACTGACAAAACCGGTACGTATGTGACCACCGTAGATAAAGCACGTCACAGCGGCACTTACTTGAATTGACTTTACTATTTATCATACCGATGTTATCTACACTACCTTTTAAACTACTTCTCCTGGCTTGCTGCCTCTTGGGGCAGTCCTTCCTCGGTGCCGCGCCGATCGTTCCGCCCGGCGTGGACGACGTTGCGCCCACCGCCCACCGCGTCCTGACCCAGTGCCGGGAGTTGCCCGGCAGCATCGACTGCCTGGTGGACCAGTGGACCGAGCGTCGCCTGACCGCGCTGGTGGCGGCCCTCAGCCCGGTTATCGACCCTACGGTTGACCAGCTCTTGCCCGCCCGCGTACTGCGGCAGGTGACGATCGACCTCAGCAACGAAAAGAAATCCGTCCGCAGTACCGTCGATTTGATGGATACGGAAGGGGACACGATCGATTCCTTCACGGGCAGCGACCGCTACGATATTTGCATGACGGATCTGCCCGACGGGCCTTACCTGCTGCGTATTCGCCGCACGGACGGTTCGCGCACTTTCCGCCGGCTTATGAAGCAGTAACGGCTTCCCCGATCAGCTCCGCCGTGATTTTGGCGGAAAGCAGACAGAGCGGTACGCCGCCACCCGGGTGAACGCTGCCACCCAAAAAGTATAGCCCTTCGATGCGGCTGCTAAAATTCGGATGTCGCAGAAAAGCGGCCATCGTATTGTTGCTGCTGGTACCGTACAACGCGCCCTGATGCGAGCCGGTCAGTCGTTCGATTTCGGACGGCGTGATGATGCGCTCTTCCACGATCAGGCTTTCCAGATCAATACCCCCGGGCTCACCGACTGCTCCGCTTCCTGACTGCTTGACTGATAAGGGCGGGGACGCGGGTGCCACTAATTGTTTTTCAAGCTTGTTGATCACCCGTTGCCGAAGTTCGGGGATCATGGCCTCCCAATCCTGCCCCGTATCGGAAGGGGCATTGACCATTACGAACCAGTTTTCGCAACCGTCCGGCGCGTCTTCCTTCACCAGCTTGCCGCTGACGTTGACGTAGACCGTAACGTCGTCCGCCAGTTCTCCGGCTTCCAACTTGTCGAATTCGGCCCGGTAATCGTCGCTGAAAAAGATGTTGTGCACGCCCAATCCGTCGAACGCCCGTTCGACGCCCCAGTAGAAGATGATGGCGCTGGTGCTTTTTTGCTGGCTCAGCGTCCGGGTGGGTTTTTTGGCCCTGGGCAGGAGCTTATCGTAGGCCAGCCAAACGTCCATATTGCACACCACGGTATCCGCCGCGTGAAACCGGCCGCCGACCCGTACGCCGGTCACCGTTTCATCGTGACGGACGATCTCCTGCACCCGTTGGCCGAAGTGGTAGGTCACGCCCAGCCGCTTCCCCAGTTCGTAAACCGACCGGCTGATGTCGTACATCCCGCCCGTGGGCAGGTACGCGCCGAAGTGGTGCTCGAAGTGCGGGATCATGCTCAGTAGCCCCGGGGCCTTGTAGGGGTTGGAGCCGTTGTAGGTGGCGAAGCGGTTGAACAGCTGCACGAGTTTGGGGTGCTTTAAATCCCGCTCGTGGACGGCGTTCATGTTGGTCAGCAGATCGAGGGTGGGGACGCGGAGCATGGCCCCGGCGACTTGCCAGTCCATCCAGGTCGCCGCTTTGTGCAGCGACTTTTCGAGGAAGGTACGGCCGGTCAGTTCGTACTTGCGGGCGGCGTCGGCCATGAAGTCGGCGACGCGCTTGCGGGGTACGCCGAAGGTCTCGGCCGCCGCGTCCGCCAGCCGGTCGGCGTTACCCGGCGCGGTGAAGCGGGTACCGTCGGGCCACCAGTAATGGCAGACGTCGGGCAGCTCCACGTAGTTGAAATGCGCCGTCGGTTCCTCCCCGGCCAGGCGGAACAGCTCGTCCACGTACTGCGGCATGGTGAACAGCGAGGGGCCGAAGTCGAAGCGGTAATCGCCCAGTGCGAACTGGCTGAGCTTGCCGCCCGGCCCGTCGTTGGCCTCGAAGACGGTGACCTCGTGCCCCGCGGCGGCGAGGCGAACGGCGGCGGCGAGACCGGCGATGCCGGCGCCGATGATGATGGTTTGGGGCATGGTTGTTTGACGGGTTTGTCTATTTTTGAATGTTTATCTGTAAGTATGTAATGTGTGGTGAAATGACATTAGTGGCAATTTTATTTGGAACTATGAGAAATGATTAGTAAGTAGATGGCAGCATCCATTCAATCAAAACATTCAAGAGGTGAAATGGTAATTTATAAAATATTTTTTAGACTTTCTCTCGTGTTGCTTGCGGTGAATTGGATTTCACTCCATGCTCAAGACTTGACGATAACTTTTGTTTTCACGGACGCCGCGGGTAACGTCGACTCCGTCGTTACCGGCGTAGCGGAAGACGCGCGAGAATGGTATGATGCCGACTACGACGGCATCGATCTTGCGGATACCGCCCGGACTGAAGGTCTGGATACGCGGCTTCTTTATCTCGGCTTCGACGCGGATGACCTCTATGTCTCCAAGCGTAACATCATGTCTTACGAATCTTTGATCACCCTGCGCATCACCACCGAAAACTGGCCGGTAACCGTTGAATGGAACGCGGTAGGTAATACGGACGACGCCCGAATCGCCAATTCCGTCTTTACCGAACAACAGCCGGGCTTTTGGGGAGAGGAAAGCGTGGAGGACGATAACGTCGGTTTCACCCCTTTAGGCGATAGCACGGGCTTTAAGTGGAGCGGTTCCCTGGCCTTCAACCCCAGCAGTCACGCAAGTGAGGAAAACGGCTTGACGAGCTATGACTTCTGGATCGCTTTTCTGGCGGAGAACCCCAACGCCATCCCCGTGGTGGAAGCGAGTTCGGAGCAGTTACGGATTTTTCCTAACCCCTCCGGCGGCGCGGCGGTCAGCGTTACCGGAGCACTGCGCGGGCGTATCCGGAAGGCCGCACTGTTTGACGCGCTCGGCCGGGAGGTGCGCCGCTATGATCGTTTACCGGATCGGTTGCCGATGGCGGGTTTGCGGCCGGGATGGTACGTGCTCAGAACTCAGGATGAGCGGGGACGGTTTTGGACGACGCGCCTTTTGCGGCGATAGCTTAACGCGCGCCTTCCAACTTTTGACCTTCACCTATTGTTCCTTCCCTCGCGGTCAGGGTCCACTCCACCGCTTGCGGCGTTTCTTCGGGGGTGACCGCAAGAGGTAAAGTCCGGGCAACGCAGGGCACCACGCCGGCTAACGGCCGGGGTCGGCATCGTCTTCGGGCGGGGCCGGTACGGAAAGTGCCACAGAAAGCTAAACCGCCAACCCCGCCTTTACGGGCGGGCGGTAAGGGTGAAAACGTGCGGTAAGAGCGCACGACGCTCCTGTAGTAATACGGAGGGTGGGTAAACCCCGTGGGTTGAAATACCATGCAGTATCGTTGCCTTCGGGCAGCCGTCGGCTCCGGCGGTCTTGCGAAAGGCGGTGCGGGTAGGTAGATCGAGCCGGTCAGCAATGGCCGGCCTGGATAAATGGTGGAGCTCTCCCGGTTTTCGGATCGGGAGATGACAGAACCCGGCTTATCGGAACCCTGACTGCTTAATGGCGGCCCGGTCGGCATTCGTGCCTTCCGGGTCGTCTCCTTTTCAGTAGGAAGTAGCAAGTGGGAAGCGCCGCCGCCGTAATCCGTGGGCGCGCTTCCCACTTCCCACTTAGTTACTTCTCACTGCTTCCTTACTTCCCTTGCATCCCCGCGACCCCGCCCCTATTAAGTGGGAAGTGGGAAGTAAAAAGTGGGAAGTGCTACCGCATATTGCAGCGGTAGCACTTCCCACTTCCTACTTGTCATACCTTTGTGACATAAAACAGCCAAATGGAAAACTGGGAAGAAGATTTTGAGTACCAGCGCGTGCGCCATCTGATCCAAAAGAAGTTCGACCGGCCGGGGCTGCCGAATATGGACGCGATGTTGTTCCTGATCGGCGTGCAGGAGCTGGGGCGCTGGAAACAGGATTTTACCAAAGAAGAAAAGCAGGACCTGATGCACATCGCCGTCTGCCGCCTGCTGGCCGCCGACGGGCATTACGAATTCGTGGGGCGCGACGACGACGGCTGGCCGCACTACAAACTCACCAGCAAAATCTCGCCGCGCGACCTGCGCGACCAGGAAACTTTGCTCAAGGCTAAAATCGTGGCCTATTTCCGGGAACTGGAAGACGAGGAAGGCCTGATCGAATAACGGGTCGCGCCGGGCGCGGCGCGACAAATCGCTTATCCCATCTCGCTTATCACTTATCACTCATCATCTTGTACCTTTGGCCCCCAAACAACTACGCCACCATGCGACAGCTACTGCATCTTATTCTTTTTGCCCTGACCCTCACTTGTTTCGCCGCTTGCGCGGATAGTGGAGAAACCACCGTTAAAATTGAGACGAATAAAGGCGATATCGTAGTGTTGCTTTTTGACGAGACGCCGCGCCACAAAGAAAATTTCGTCAAGCTGGCGAATGAGAATTTCTATGCCGGTACGCTTTTCCACCGCGTCATCCCCAGTTTCATGGTGCAGGGCGGTGACCCGAACAGCGTCGGTGCCGATGCCGATGCGGCCCTGGGCGGTGGCGGACCCGGTTACCTGATCGACCACGAGATCGGCCAGCCGCACCTGCGCGGCGCGCTGGCGGCGGCCCGAACCAACAACCCGGCCAAGCAAAGCAGCGGCTCCCAGTTCTACATCGTTACCGGTCAGAAGCAGAGCGAAGCTACCCTCAACCAGTTCGAGAAGATGAAAGGCATCAAATACAACGAGGCGCAACGCCAGTCTTATATGAACGACGGCGGCCGCCCCGACCTCGATCAGGAATACACCGTTTTTGGCCAGGTGATCTCCGGTATGGAGGTGGTCGACGCCATCAGCGCCATGCCCACCGGGCGGCAGAACCGGCCGACGGAAGATGCCGTTATCACGAGCGTGACCGTACAGTAAACTCTCCGTCTATTCTTTATCGCTGGATTTTCCCCCGGCCATCCCTTAAAACGATACTCCCTTGCGTAATCTATTCCTCCTACTTTTACTGGCCGTCGCTTTCAGCCAATGTTCCGCGCCGAAACCGGCATTTGCTCCGGTCTCCCGAACGGTCGCCGCCGCTGAGCCGGTCGCCTTCAAAAACGCTTCCTTGCAGGCGGTGAGCTACAAATGGACCTTTGGTGACGGCAACTCCAGCACGGAGGCCGAGCCGACCCACCGCTACTTCCGCTCCGGCGCGTACGACGTGACGCTGACGGCTACCAACGAAAAAGGTAAATCCAAATCAACCACTCAAAAAATTAACGTGACGCCACCCAAAGAATGCCTCGTCCAGATCGTGACGCCCATGGGCACCATGCTCGCCCGCCTGTCCGATGCTACCCCTCAGCACCAGGACAACTTCGTAAAACTGATCGAGCAGAACTACTACGACGATCTGCTCTTTCACCGCGTCATCAAAGGCTTCATGGCCCAGGGGGGAGACCCCAACAGCCGCGGAGCGGACGAGAACGCGCGCCTCGGCTCCGGCGGGCCCGGTTACACCATTCCCGCCGAGTTCGTGGACAGCCTCGCCCACGTCAAAGGCGCACTTGCCGCGGCCCGGACCAACAACCCGGCCAAGGCCAGTAGCGGTGCCCAGTTCTACATCGTCCACGGCAAGACCGTTACCGATGCCGAGCTTAACCGACAGGAGGCCTCCTCCGGCGTACGTTACCCCAGCGACGTGCGCGCCGAATACCTGGAAAACGGCGGCGTTCCCTTCCTGGATCAGAACTACACCGTCTTCGGTCAGGTCATCGAGGGCCTCGACGTGATCGATAAGATCGCCGCTGCACAGACGACGCCGGGCGATCGGCCCAAAGAAGATATCTGGATGAAGATCAACCTCGTCAGGTGACATTCTTCACTTCCCGCTTCTTGCCCACGCCAAATCGGCGGAGCTAATTTGGCGTGGGCAAAAAAAGGGAAGTGAAAAATAAACCACGCTTTGTATACACTCACCGATCATGAAGAAACATATCATTTTAGGCGTCGACGTAGGCGCGACGGGCATTAAAGGCGGCCTGGTGAATACGAATACCGGGGAGATGGTAACGGAGCGGGAACGCTTCGATACGCCGAAGCCCGCCACGCCGGCGGCGATGGCGGCGACGGTGCAAAAACTGGTGGATCATTTTCGATACGACGGTCCCGTCGGCGTCGGCTTTCCAGCCATCGTGCGAAAGAACGTGGCGGCGAGCGCGGCCAACATCGACGAGAGCTGGATCGGGACGGACATTGCCTCCGTCTTTGGTAAGCAAACCGGTCTTCCCGTTTTTGCGCTCAACGACGCCGACGCGGCGGGCATCGCGACCATGCGTTTCGGCACGGGCCGGGCGTACGCTAATAAAGGCGTGGTGGTGATGGTCACCATCGGTACCGGCCTCGGCGGCGCGCTCTTCGTAGACGGCGAACTGTTGCCTAACCTGGAAATCGGGCAGATCTACCTGAAGAACCAAAAGATGGTAGCGGAGAAGTTCATCTCCAATAAGGTGCGCAAAGATCACGACATGAATTGGTCGGAATTCGGCAAGCGGTTCGGTAAATTTCTCCGGCACGTCGATGGTGTGCTGAACCCCGACCTGATCATACTCGGCGGCGGTGCCAGTAAGAGCTTCGCCGAATACAAACAACACCTCAAGACCCACGCCGAAGTACAACCCGCGACGATGCGGAACACGGCGGGTACCGTAGGGGCGGCACTTTACGCGCGGGGGTTAGTGCGTTAGCTCCAACAGACCAACAGACCAACAGCCCTACCCCAGGTGCATCATCCGCCACACCAGTTCTTTCAGCAGCTCATTCTCTTGCTTCCCGGCCAGGTTACTGCCCACGCCCTTGCTTTTCAGGTCATACTCGCGTAAGAGCGCGAAGACCCGGCGGATGCCGTTTTCGGAGAAATTGCGCGCGCTGGTTTCGTAGTCTTGCAAAAAGAAATCGAAGCGGAGGCTGAGGGCCTTCATGATCTCTTGCCGGCCGGCGCGCTTGCGATGGAGTTCTTTTAACTTGAATACCTTACTGAAGTAGTTGTACAGGCTGCCGAGCACGAGCGGTAACGGCCCGGCCTTCGGGTTGGCCTTGAAGTAATTCAGGATGCGGGTGGCCTTTACGACATCGTGGTGGCCGATGGCTTTTTGTAGTTCGAAGACGTTGTAATCCTTACTGACGCCTACCTGGTCTTCCACGATCTTGCCGGTGATCCTGGTGCCGGGGGCGAGGTTGATGATCAGCTTGTCGAGTTCGTTGCTGATCTTACCCAGGCTGGTGCCCAGGAACTCGCTGAGCAGGTTAGAGGCTTCGGGCTCGATGCTGTACTTCTTGCCTTTGAGGTAGTTGTTGATCCAGGCCGGAATCTTATTGTCGTAGAGGGATTTGGCTTCGAAGACGACGCCGTTTTTCTTCAGGTTCTTGGTCAGCGTCAGGTTACCATTGAGCTTCTTGTGCTTGTGGCTGATGACGAGGATGGTGGAAGGGGAGGGCTTTTCGGCGTATTCCGACAGCTGCTTGAGGCTGCGCATATCCTGCGCTTCGCGGAGAATGACGAGTTGCCGCTCGGCCATCATGGGAAAGCGGCGCGCCGCGTCGATGATCTGGAGGTACTCCGTGTCTTTACCGTAAGCGATGGTCTGGTTGAAGGCGCGCTCGTGCTCCTGCAAGGCATGTTTTTCAATGGCCGCCTCGATCTGGTCAATGAACCAGGGCTCGTCGCCGTGCAGCAGGTAGAGCGGGGCGAAATCCTTGGCTTTGATGGCTTTGAGGAGGGGGGCGAAATCCATGCCGCGAAGGTAAAGGTAGAAAGGGGAAAGGGCGCAAGGGATAATCGGGCCTTTTCCATTTTCGCTCTTTGAGTCTTTCTTCTCTTCCCCTTATTGATAGCCGACCGCCACCGCCAACAGCAGCCCCAGCCACGCCCATACCAGCAGCAGCCCCGTCAGCGGCAGGGCGAACCTGAGCCAGCGGTCGAAGGGAACGCGGCAGAGGGAGAGCATGGCAACCAGGCCGCCGAGGGAAGGGTTGAACAGGTTCGTCACCCCATCACCGATCTGAAAGGCCAGAATGGAGATTTGCGGGCTCAGGCCGAGCTCGTTGCCCAACGGGATCATCACCGGCAACGTCGCCATCGCCTGCCCGCTGCCGGAGGGGATGAGCAGGTTGAGCCCGCTTTGACCGATGGACATGCCGATGGCGGAGACGTAGGTCGGCAGCCCGCCGAGGGCCGTCGCCAGCCCGTTGCTGATCGTATCCTGTATCCGGCCCTGCTCCATGATCACGCTGACCGTGGTGGCCATGCCGATGATGAAGGTGGCCGGAGCGATCTGGGCGATGGAGCGGAAACCCGCCGCCGTCACCTCCTTGCCCGACAGACCGCTGACCAGTGCCAGGGCCACGGTGACCATCAGGAAGATCGCCGAGGTGTCATTGATGTGAAAGCCCTCCCAGTTGAACACCCCGTACAGCACCACGCCCAGCCCCAGCAGGAAGATGGAGAGCAGCAGCCTGTTGCGACCGGTGATCTCGTACTCCGCCGGCGGTTTGCTGAGTTGCATGCCTTCGGTGTCGAGGCCGGTGCCGATGGCGGTTTCCGGGTCCGCCTTGATGCGCCGGTAGTAACGCACGTTGTACCAGGCCATGAGGGCGAGGCCGCCGGTGCAAAGGATGGTTCGGAGCCAGGCCCCGCTGAATAACGGCAGGCCGGCGATCAGGTGGCCGTTGCCGACGGTATAGAAGTTGATCGGGGATAATCCGAAAGCGACCGTCATGCCGCCGACGCTAACGCCCGCCGCCAGCACCAGGTCGCCGCCCAGCGCCAGCACAACGATGGCCGCGATGGGGATGGTCGCGATATTGTTCTCGTAACCCACCATCACGCCCAGCAGGCCGTAGATGAAGGTGAGCAGCACGAGCAGCAGTTCCGATTTATTCCGGCCCATCAGGTGGACCACCCGCCCGACGGCGTTCTCGATCGTCCGCGTTTTCTCCAGCAGCGAGAACATCAGCGCGCTGGCCAGGCAGATGAAGATGATCGGCGTAGCGCGTTTGTAGCCTTCGGGCAAGGCCTTGAAAAGATCGAAGATGCCGAGGGGCGTAGGCTCGACCGTTGCGTAGCTGCCGGGGACGACGCGCATCCGGCCCGCCACTTCCGCCCGTTCGTACAATCCGGCGGGCAGCAACCACGTCATGGCGGTCACCGTCAGGATGATCAGAAAAAGCATGATGAGGGGGGAGGGGATACGGCTGTACCATTTCTGCTTCATCGGGGGAAGATAGTTAATGGTTGTTGAGTTCGCGCGTCACTGAGTGGTGCTCGCGGTAAGCCCTCACCGCCTCACTACTTCAGCCGCTCGATCAACCGCCCACTCACCCGTAGAAAGTCCATCTCCGTGATGATGCCCACCAGTTCGTGGTTCTTGATCACGGGCAGGCAACCGATCCGTTCGCCGCGCATCACGTGCATCGCATCTTTGATCGTCGTGCTCGGGTCGATGGTGCGGGGTTCGGCGATCATGATGTCGCGTACGCGGACCATGCCCTGCTCCGGGCTGTCGGGCCGCTCGCGGCGGGTGTAGTAGCGCAGGAGCTTACGGGTAGTGATCAAACCGGTAAGGTGCCCCTTGTCGTCTTCGACCGGAACGTAGCGCAGCTTGCGCCATTCCATCACGTTGGCTACCATTTCCAGCAGGTCGTTTTCGTGAACGGTGAACAGGTCGGTTTCCATGAATTCCTCGACGCGCAGACCGACGGGGCGGTAACTCTTGAGGTCTTTGGCGTCGGGCAAATCCCAGAGGTGGACGGGTTTCTGTGACATCTGATTTTTGATCATAGCCGAGGTGATCACCGTAAGCCCTTCGTCCTGGTTCACTTCCGTCTCCAGTTTGGTGAACGCTTGCAGCAGCCAGCGCGCACCGTTCTGGTGCGCTTTCGCCCGTGCTTCGATGACGCCGAGGTAACGCTCGATGTCGTCCTCCACGATGCCGCGGCTGCGGAGTCCCTCTTTGGCGATGGGCAACAGTTCATTCAGGATGAGCTCGCAGCAACTCATCTTCTTATTGTTGAACCAGGTGAACTGAGTGTCGATGCCGAACTGGGCGGCCTTCACGAAGTTGTCTTTCGCATCGGCGAAGCTCATCTGCTCGCGCACATCCTTGAATTTGTTGGCCATCCCGATCATCGTGCCCAGCCAAAAGGCGGAATTGGCGACCTGGTCGAGCACCGTCGGCCCGGCGGGAATCACCCGGTTCTCGATGCGCAGGTGCGGCATGCCGTTGTCGCTGATGCCGTAGCAGGGGCGGTTCCAGCGGTAGACCGTACCGTTGTGAACCTGCAGGGCCTTGAGCTTCGGAACGCGCTTTTCCCGGACGCTCTCCAGGCTGTTCTCTTCCACCTCCGCGCCGAGTAGTACGCGGAAGCGGGAGATGTCTTCCTTGTAGATTTCCATGATGCTCTTGTCGAGCCAGTCGGTGCCGAAACTCACGCGGGGTTCGGGCTGCCGCATGTGGTCCTGCGTCGTTCGCACGTCGAGGGCCTGCTGGAAGAGCGCAATCCGGCTCTCGTGCCACAGCCGCTTGCCGAACACCAGGGGGCTGTTGGCGGAGATGGCCAGGATGGGGCCGGTGATGGCCTGGGCGATGTTGTACAGCGGCGCGAAGGTATCCGGCGTTACCTGCAAGTGGACCTGGTAACTGGTGTTACAGGCTTCCATCAGTGGTGTGTCGTGGCTGATGAACAGCTCGTCGATACCGGCCAGGCGCACCTCGAAACCCTTGGAGGATTTGGACTGGGCGCGGATGGCTTCGATCAGGGCGCGGTAGCGCGGCTTCGGCGTCAAATTCTCGATGGAGAGGTCGAACTTGCGCAGGGTAGGCAGAATGCCGGTCAGCACCACGAGCGCGTCGCTCTTTTTGGCCGATTCGGAAACCTTTTCCAGTTGCGCCCGATTTTCGGTTTCCATCAGCCGCAGCGCGTGGCCGGTAAACTCCTGTGGGCTGAGATTACACTCCACGTTGAAGCGGGCAATCTCGGTGGTGGCCCACGAGAACTCCTTGAGGCGGTTGAGCACCTGGATGTTCTTCGGCGTGGGTTTCAGCGTTTTCTTGTCCACCAGACACATTTCCTGCTCCGCGCCGATACGGATGGTGTCGGTTTCGAACCAGCCTTTGGCCAGCATGTATTCCAGTGCCTGGACGTCTTGAAGCAGGTGGCGCGTGAAATTGGTCCGGCTTTCGTTAGTGGGTACGTTAACTCTTTCTTCGCCCATGGTTTAGTTCTCGTAAAAGTGGTGCGTATTGCAATTGTTACGCCCTCAAATTACCAAAACTTCGGCCGGATGTTCGTTTTCGACCCCTCAAACGTTTGGAAAAACCGCATTATCCTTTGGGAATCAAGGCGGGACGATTTTCCACCACCAGCGTGAAGCCCGCCGCTTCGGCCAGAAAACCGATGGTTTCCAACACGCCGTTGCCCCGTTCGCGGGCCTCGCCCATCAGCTTGCTTTTCAGGGCTTCGTCGCGTAGGCGGGCTTTTGCTTCGCGGTTAAGCGCGCTGTAATCCTCCGCGGAGAAGGAATTGAACCAGCTCTCCTCCAGGTTGCGGTAGGTGAGTTCGTGGTCGATGGCGATGATCTCCGGCTCGGGCAGGTTACCGATGGTGATGGTGCGGCTCGCCTCGTCTACGTCTATGCGCAGCTGCTCCAGGTCGTAACCGACGAGCACCGTGCCTTCCACCTGCACCGTCGCTTTTTTGTCAAAGCCCAGCACGGCGGGCAGCGGCAGATAAAGCGTCACGTTGCGCGTTTTGGTGCTGTTGTAGATTTCGCTGACGTCGCCCTCCACGGTCACCAGCTTGGTCACCTTGCGTACCTGTTCGAGCAGGACGGTGGCTTCGGCCTTGCTCGTCTCGGCCGGCGTGCGGGAGAAGGTCCAGAAAACGGCGAGGCCGAGCAGAAAAGCAAGCAGGATGGGAAGGGCGGTGCGCATGGTGGCGGTGGTTGGGTCTACAGGTAACTTTCTTTACCTTACGGATGTTTTAAAGCAAAATTTGTTTGCCATGGTTGCCGAGCACTATACCATCGAGGAATACGTAGAAATCTTGTCCGCTTTTGACGCCGCGGATCAACTGCGGCTGATCGCGGCTTTGTCCGAGCGGCTGGCGGAGAAGGCCGCGCCGGCGGAAGTGAAGGTCTACGGGGAGGTGGGGGATGAGGCGGGAGTGGTGGACGAGCCGGTAGCTAAAGTGGTGGAAGAGACGGATTTATCCGCTTATGAACACACATGGAAACCTGATCCTGACTGGAACCCGGAAGCAGAATTGGAACGCTTACGGACTGAGCACCGTGCGAAATACGGGGAAGTGGGAGATAAATGGAAAAAATTGGCGGGTTGCTGGAAAGGGACGATGCCGGATGATATTGCGGAGACTTTACATGCGGAGCGACTCCCGTGGCGTGAAGCACCAAACCTAGACCCGGAATGATGAAATACTTACTTGACACAAATGCAGTTATTCATTTTCTACATAACAAATACTCGATTGAGAGAAAGATAGAAAGTGTTCGACTTGACAATTGCTTCATTTCTGAAATGACATTGGCGGAACTTTACTTTGGGGCTTACAAAAGTGTTTATGTGGAGGCGAACCTGTTGCAGGCGGACGAGCTACATGATTCTTTCAATGTGCTGCCCATATCTCGGGCACTCAAGAAGTTTGGATACGAACGAGCAAGAATTGATCGTAAAAGGTTGCGAGACGTCAAATCAGAAGACTTGCTGATTGGAGCTACCGCTATTGTTTATGAGATGACTTTGGTGTCTCAGAACACGAAAGATTTCATCAATATGGAAAACCTCAAACTCGAGGACTGGACCAAGCCCCGGCACAACGAATTCCTCTAACCCAAAACCTTCCCCCACGCGCTCCCGTTCGGTCAACCAGTGACCGCAACCACCCAAAATAAGACCGTAGACCCCGCCATCATTGCCCGGGGCGATGCCTGGTTCAAGACCAAGGGCTGGCGGGCGTTCCCGTTTCAGCACGAGGCGTGGACGGCCTACCTCGAAGGCAAGAGCGGGTTGGTCAACGCGCCCACGGGCAGCGGCAAGACCTACTCGCTCATCCTGCCCATTTTGTTGGAATACCTGGCGGAACAAGGGGGCGGGGACGCGGGTGCCAAAGGAAAGGGCACGCGCGGGGACAGCGGCCTGCGCGCCATCTGGATCACCCCCATCCGCGCCCTCACCAGCGAGATCCGGCAAGCCGCCCAGCGGGTGATCGATGACCTCGGTATTCCGTGGCGGGTCGGCATCCGTTCCGGCGATACGACGAGCTCGGAGCGCACGAAGCAAAAGAAGAAGCCGCCCGAAATCCTGATCACCACCCCCGAAAGCCTCCACCTGCTGCTGGCCTCCAAGGGCTACCCGAAGTTCTTCGGTAACCTCCGCGTACTGGTGGCTGACGAATGGCACGAGCTGGTCGGCACCAAGCGGGGTGTATTGCTGGAGTTGGCCCTGAGCCGCCTGCGCGCGCTGCGTGGCCCGGCGATGCGCACCTGGGGCATCTCGGCAACGATCGGCAACATGGAGGAAGCGACCCAGGTCCTCCTTGGTGTTCCTCCGCCCTCAACTCCCCTTGTACCCGCGTCCCCGCCCGAAGAAGCCCCCGTCATCATCCGGGCGAAAACCCAAAAGGAAACCGAGATCATCACGGTGCTGCCCGACGAGATCGAACGCTTCCCCTGGGCCGGTCATCTGGGCATCACGCTGCTGGAAAAGGTGATCCCCATCATCCGTTCCTCCGGCTCTACGCTGGTGTTCACCAATACCCGCGCCCAGTGCGAGATCTGGTACCAGCGGCTGCTCGAAGCTGACGAAGACCTCGCCGGGCAGATCGCCATGCACCACGGCTCCCTCGACCGCAAGCTGCGCGACTGGGTAGAAAACGCCCTGCACGAAGGCACCCTCAAGGCCGTCATCTGCACCGCCAGTCTCGACCTCGGCGTCGACTTTCGGCCGGTGGAAACCATCGTGCAGATCGGCAGCCCCAAAGGTGTCGCCCGCTTCCTGCAGCGCGCCGGCCGCTCGGGCCACCGCCCCGGCGCCAAATCCGTCATCCATTTCGTACCCACCCACAGCCTGGAACTGCTCGAAGCCTCCGCCCTGCGTAAGTGCATCGAAAACGGAGAGGTGGAAAGCCGCGTGCCGTACATCCGCAGTTTTGACGTGCTGGTGCAGTACCTCGTTACCCTGGCCGTCAGCGAGGGCTTCCGGCGCGACGTCGTACTCGCCGAAATTCGTAAAACCTATTGCTACTCCTCGGTTACGGACGAAGAATTCGACTGGTGCCTCGACTTCATCACCCACGGCGGCAACAGCCTCGGCGCGTACGACGAATACCATAAAGTCGTACTCGAAGACGGCCTCTACCAGGTTAAAAGCAAGCGCGTTGCCATGATGCACCGCATGGGCATCGGGGCCATCGTCAGCGAACAGGTCATGATGGTGAAGTACGTGCGCGGCGGCTACATCGGTACCATCGAGGAGTACTTCCTGAGCAGCCTGAAAACGGGTGATACTTTCTGGTTTGCCGGTCGGTCGCTAAAGCTGGTCAAAATCAAGGGCACGGAAGCGTTGGTACGCAAAAGCACGGCGAAGAAAGGCAAGATACCGACCTGGCGCGGCGGGCGCATGCAGCTCAGCAGCCAGCTCTCGTCTGAACTGCGCGAGGCCGTCGAGCACCTCAAGAACGCGAACTACCACGACGCCGAACTGGCCAAACTCGCCCCGCTGCGGGATACGCAGGCGAGCCGCTCGGCCATCCCCGCTCGTGACGAGCTGTTGATCGAATACTTCGCCGACCGCGAGGGCTTTCACCTGCTGATGTACCCCTGCGAGGGCCGGGGCATCAACGAAGGCCTGGCGAACCTGGTCGCCTACCGCATCAGCCAATTCGCGCCCCTCAGCTTCACCATCGCTAACAACGACTACGGTTTCGAGATCCTGTCGGATCAGCCCATCCCCATCCGGGAAGCCCTCGGCAGCGGCCTGTTCGACACCAACGGCCTGACCGCCGACCTCGAAGCCAGCCTCAACGCCACCGAAATGGCGAGCCGCCGCTTCCGCGACATCTCCGCCATCGCCGGCCTCATCTTCAAGGGGTACCCCGGCAAGCAAAAGAAAGAAAAGCACCTGCAAAGCAGCAGCAAACTATTCTTCGACGTTTTCACCGACTACGAACCCGACAACCTGCTGCTTACCCAGGCCTACGACGAGATCATGACTTTCCAACTCCAGGAAGAGCGGCTGCGCGGCGCGATGGACCGCATCAACGCCCAAACCATCCTGTTCCAGCAACCGGAACGCGCCACGCCCTTCAGTTTTGCCCTGATCGTAGATCGCCTGCGCGAACGGCTGACCAGCGAGAAACTGGCGGACCGGATCAAGCGGATGCGGCTGGCGTTGGTGAAGTAGTATTTTGGTCTATTGGTCTATTGGTCTATTGGTGGGGAACCAGAAACTTCGGCAAGTGCTTAATCGACCTCCGCAAATGCGGCCATCGACCATTCCAGGCGGCCTTCCAGATTGCGTTCAGTCGTTATGCCGGCACGGAAGGTTAGCTCAACGGTCAGTCGGTCATTGCCGAGAAATAACGCCTTGAAGTTTTTAGGCGTAGGGCTCAGGTTAATGGTTTGTTGTCGACGGCCAAAAAGGTCTTCCTGGGTAAATACCCAGGAGGTCGATTCCGGACAGCCGCCGAAACCGCCGATCTCACACGCACGGATCTCGATGCGCTCGATCTCGCTGAAATCTTCGCCCGTCAGCGAGGTAACCCGTGCGCGGAAGCCGCCGACAAAATCAATGTCTTCGGCGGTAACGTCGTTGTCCATCATGGCTTGCTCGAAACCGGTACTCAGGCTCGGCGTGGAAACTATCCATAGACTTACGGCTGTCTGACCGGACGGCACCACGAAATCAATGGGTTGGTATTGTACCTCGAACAACAGGTCGCCCAGGCCTTCCCGTTTGCAGGCGGAGCAGAGGAGGAGAAGCGGCAGGGCGAGAAGGATAAAATGCTTGATGGTCGGTTGCTTTGGTGGTGGAGATTGAACGTTGGGACAGGACAGCGGCGTATGATGACTGGCTGGTCGTCTGACGAATTCTTTTTTACGCGAAAACGCGCGAAGCAAGTTGTTGCGTAAAAAAGTTCGTCCGACGACTTCGGTATGCTGGGTTTTAATGTCGGATGGATGATTTTTTGTATCGAAGTCTGAACTGAAGATATTATTACTCACACAGCCGCTCCATCAGCCTCAGCATCATCTTCCTTACTTCCTTGCTCTCCACCGTAAAGTTGTTGACCATGATCGCGAAGGCCAGTTCTTGTCCGTCGTCGCGTACTACGTAGCCCGCGTAGGCCCGCACCGCGCCCAGCGATCCGCTCTTGGCGTACAGCCGCCCGTTCGCCGCCGTATTTTTCAGGAAACCCCTCATGCTGCCCGTACGTCCGGCCAGGGGGATACTTTTGCGCCAGCGTTCGTCTCCGGCGCGGTTGCGCAGAAAGTCGGTCATGAACTGGGCGGGAAAGAAACCGCGCGTTGCCAGCCCGCTGCCATCCTCGAAGCGGACGGCGGTGGTGGACAGGCCGAGGCCCGTCAGCCACTCCTTCAGCACCTCGGTCGAGGCCATTTCGTGCGGCGCGCGGCCACGGTGCTTGTTGACTTCCCGCAGCAGGGCCTCGGCGTAGAGGTTGTTGCTGCGCAGGTTCGTCCGGTCCACCAGCGTCGCCAGGTCGGGCGACCGGTAGGTATCGATGACCGTGCCGTCGGCGAAGCGGCCGCCGCCCACGCGCCGGTCGGATTCGGCGGGCAGGCTGACCTCCACGCCCGCTTCGGTCAGCTTGCGGCACAGCAGCTGGGCGGTGAACAAGGGCGGGTCGGGCAGGGCACCCTTAACCGTGAAACGACCGGTGCCGACGGGGATGGTGCCGCGCACGTAGTTGTCATAGCCGAACGGCGCGCCGTAGATGTACGCCTGATCGCCGCTGCCACGCGGGCCGCTGCGCAGTTCGTTGGTCAACCTCAGGTCGGGCACCTCGGGGCGCGTGCGCTGCACGGGCGGGATGTCGCCTTCCCGTCCGCGTTGCAGCAGATCGAGGAAGTAAAAATTTTCGTGCAGGTTGAGCCCGTATGCGCCGCTGCCGTAGTAATTGCCGAGATCGCTCCACGGCCAGCCGGGGGAGGAGGCCTGCGTACCGAAATAGCTGCCGTCGCCCACCACGCGTCCGTTAATGCGCCGGATGCCGGCCGCCCGCACCTTGCTCACCCAGTGCCCGGTGATGGCGTTGAGGCCGGGAACACCCTTCAGGTAGGGGCTGCCGAGACTTGGGTCGCCGCCGCCCACTACGTACAGGTCACCGTTGAGGGTGCCGTCCACGACCTCACCGGTAACGATGAGGCGGGTCTGGAAACGATGGTCGGGGCCGAGCACGTCCATCGCCATGGCGGTCGTCAGCAGTTTTTGGGTGGAGGCGGGGATGCAGGCGACGGCGGCCTGGTGGCCGGCGAGTTGCCGACCGCTTGCCACGTCCACCACGTTGATGGAAATCTGCGCGCCGGCCAGCGCGGGGTCACGCACGAAATCGCGGACGTGGTCTTGCGGGGCGTTCTGTCCGGTCAATAGCTGCCCGGTTAACAGGAGTAGCAGTAGAAAGCGTTGGGTCAACTTGATATACTTTGGGATGAGGTGATGGCCGGCGGAAGGCTCCGATAAGGAAGGTGGGAAGCCGGGCATTAGTTGGCCTGACTTCCCGCTTCCCACTTTTTACTTTCCAATTCAACACTTCCTACCTGGTCACCACCAGCCGCTCCGTTCGCACTGTTCCCCGTGCCGCGAAGCGCAGGTAGTATACGCCCGTCGGGAGTCGGTCGAGTTCCCATTCGGCGCGCCCGCCGTTCGCCATCCGGTAATCGGCTACGCGCCGGCCGGCCGCGTCGAAGAGGGTCGCGCTGACGCCGCCGGGCCAGTTGCCCGTGGTTTCGATCGTTACGTGATCGGTTGCCGGGTTGGGATAAACCAGGATGGAATGCTCGTCGCCGAAGTCGTTAACGCCGACGGGCCAAAGATCGAATTGACGCACCTCGCTGATCGCCTCTCCGCAGCGATTGCGGGTGATGACGCGCCAGAAGACGGATTGGTCGAGCGGCAAATCGGCGATCGTGATCCGGCTGACGTTGGTGGGCCGTTCAACGACGAGGCCGCCAAAGTTTTCCTGGTTAGCGTATTGGAAAATGTATTCCTCGGCATTAGGGGTCTCTTCCCAATCAAAGGTAATCGGGCCTTCCGTCATTCCCGCGCCGTTTCCCGGGCTGATCAGGCCGGCCGGCCGAGCCGGGGCGGTCACCCGTAGCGGGAGGGTGAAAACTTGTTCCGCGCCGTCTTCGGTGAGGAAGACGAAGCGGACGGCGTAGCTGCCGCGGCCCAGTAGGGTCCAGGCCGTAAAGTTTACGGTCGCAATACCGTCCGCGGTGTTCACGTCGAAGGTGTAATTGTCAAGCATCTGATCGCCGGCTTCGACGCGCAAATCCACCTCGTCGGTGAAGCCGCCGCCCAGGTTGAGCACAACGCGGGCACTTTCGTTTGTACAAACGTCAATTTCTCCGGCGGTGGCGCTGATGCTGAAGTCCGGAATTTCGCCATCCGTACAAATCGCGAGTCTGGCGTCAACGATCTGGCCGCCGTCCTCGTCGGCGTTATCGGTGAGGATCAGCGTCCAGGTACCCTTGGCGGATGTACTGAGAAAAGGCGTAAAAGCTTCGCCGGGCTGGTAAGCCAGGGGCCTTCTCGCGTAACCGTTTGCGCAGTCGTCGGTGAAATCTTCTCCGGTCATGGCCGCGTCAGGGGAGAAGGTGACGTAAATGTCATCCGAGCTGCAGAATAAAGGGCGATTAAATAACTGAATTTCGGTACCGTCCGGGCCGCGTAGTATTGCACTGAGGTCTCCGATGAAGGTATGTTCGATGCCGAGACGGACTTCCAGGGACAGCACGTTGAAATCACCGGCAACGACGAAGTCGATTTCAACCGTTGGCGTGCCTTCATCGGAAATCACGGCGGGTAGCGCGCTTGCATTGAAGCCGGCGCATTCCAGGTCCGCGGCCGTGAATACGGCGGAACTCCAATCTCCGTTTCCACAAGAGGAGGCTACGCGGCTGCGCCAGTGATATGTCGCGCCGCCCATGAAATCGCCATCATAAGTGTAATTGGGTTCCGTTAAATCCACCTCGCCGGCAATGATGGTGGAGAAATCCGCGTCAGCGGAAATCTGAAAGTCGTACGCCTGCGCGCCGCCGACGGCTGACCAGTTGAAAGTGACGCCGGATACCACGTCGGTCATGCCGTCCGCCGGGGCCAGCGGTAGCGGCGCGGGGCTGCTTGGGTTCACCAGGTCGGCGACCAGGCTGATGTCGTGGCTACGGCCGCCGCCTTCGGCGCGAACGACGATGGTGTAACTGCCGGTGGGGACGGACGCGCTTTCGGGCAGAAGTACCACTACCTGGTCACCACCGGCGGCCGTGGTAGCGGTAAGGACGGGGCTTAGGGCGGCGTCCGCGCTAACGACGGTCAGCGTCGTGCCCTCCGGGAAGCCTTCCCCCAGCGTTAAGGTGAACTGATTGGATTGACCGACGCAGCTGGCCGCGCAGTTGCTCTCCGCCACCAGGGTGAACGGCAGCTCCGAGGCTTCCAGCCCGTCGATGGTCAACGTACCGGTTCCGCAGGGGTCGAGCCAGTCCTTGATGCGGGTTTCGGGCGTTCCTCCACCCTCCCAGCTGCTGTGGAAATAGCCGTACCAGTCACTCGCGTCGGGGTTGGTGCACGCGGCCCGCCCACCACGTAACTGCCCACGCACTCGTTTGAAGCGATCGAAGATGGGGGAACCGGAGGAGCCGCCTTCCGTCGTCCCTATATCCCAGAAAGGAATACCGAGGAAGCTGCCGATCGGGGTACTGTTCGGGTTCAGATAGTCGGTACGGAAGGGGTCCGAAAAAGAAAAAGAAATCCGCTTTTCCCGAAGGCCGGGGTGATGAATAGCGATCATCGTGTCTCGTGGTAATGATGCTTCGGCGGACCAGCCCGCAAAGAAAGCGTTAGCGTCCGGGTTGACGGGGTCGTCCAGGCGGAGGATCGTAACGTCGGAGCCGCCGAAGGCCGCCAGTAATTCCGCGCCCGTATTGAAGATGGCGCGTGAGCCGTCAGCGTTAGGAGAGTCCGCGCCGGAGCCCTCGATAACCGGGCGGCAGACGGAGTTTTCATAATTCCAGTACGTCACTACGCTGGCGGCGCGGTCGGCCGAAACGCGGCAATGGTTGGCCGTCATGAACAGGGGGGTGCCGTCGTTATTCACGTTGTTCACCAGGAAGCCCGTACAGGTTTGGTTGCCGTTGATGCTGTAAGCGGCGACGCTGCGGATGATGTCGCGATAATTGTCTACCAGGGGAAAGCCATCGGCGCTACCGCAAATAACGTCTACGTTGCACTGACCGGGAAGTGATTTATTGACGTTGACGAAATCGTGATTTACCGCGGTGAGGTAAAGCTGCACTTCCTCTTCCGTTCCCCGCGGTACCCGGAGCTCGATCATCAGTTCGTCGCCCTCCAGCACCGGCGTCCAGAGCTGGTTGTGGTCCTCTTCGTCGGCGGGGGTGAAGGGGCCGAAGCGCGACTCCGGAGAGCGCAGGTAAAGTTCACCGCCTTGCGGCAGGTGAAACTCGGAGAAGCCGAGGTTGAGCGTCTCCGCGCCGGGGCTGCTGATGCGGCTGCGCCAGACGGAAGTACGGCCTTCCCCGGTCCAAACGCCGTGGGTGGACGGGCGGATTTTGGTACTGATGGTTACGGCGAAGGCATCCGGCCGGCCATCGGCACGTTTGTCCATCTCCCCGGCGAGTAGTTCCACATTGTTTTGTACGGGCATTCCTTCTACGGGGATGTTCGCCAGTTCGGCGGCGGGCAGGGCATATTGACCGGGCAGGGATAAGCTAAAGCAGAGGGCCAGGGTAATGACCAGCGGGTAGGTCAGAAACTTCATGTAGAACGGTTTTGATGGAATCGCATGCAAGGTAGCGTAAGCATCAACGATTAAATAATCAGAGTGGTGCTTTGCAGGATAAACTACATATCCTTACCTTTGCGCCCCCGAATAAGCTTACAACGAATCCTTCCGGTTGGCTGCGTGCCGCCTCCCAAACTAAAGAACAATGAAAAGAACGTTCCAACCCTCCAAGCGCCGTCGTGCTAACAAGCACGGTTTCCGTAGCCGCATGAGCACGAAGAGCGGTCGCAAACTGCTCGCTCGCCGCCGCGCCAAAGGCCGCGCGAAACTGACCGTTTCCGACCAGGTGTACAAGAAATAACAACCGCCGCCGGTTAAATTCCGGAAGGCCGTTAATCTTTTAGCCCTTTTCCGCATCGCGGAGAAGGGCTTTTTGGCGTTGCGAGCCCGTTTCTGATTCGGAGCGTTAGTGAGTAGCCGCCGCCGTGAGTGGTTGCGGCGGCTGACCCGGTTAAGCCGCCGACTCAATGACCCATCAACCGCAACCTCTCCATCTTCCCAACCGTTAGTCCGCTATGAAAAACATCGCCATCCTCACCGGTGCCGGCATCTCCGCCGAATCCGGCATCGCCACCTTTCGCGACGGTAACGGCCTGTGGGAAAACCACCGTGTCGAAGACGTGGCCAGCCCGGAGGGCTTTGCCCGCAACCCCGAACTGGTCCTTGAATTTTACAATCAACGCCGGGCACAATTGCACACCGTTAAGCCCAACGTCGGCCACAAGCTCATCGCCGCGCTCGAAGACGAGTACGACGTAACGGTCATCACCCAGAACATCGACGACCTGCACGAGCGGGCGGGCAGCACCAACATCATCCACCTCCACGGCGAGCTGCTGAAGGCCCGCCCGAACGGCGCAGACGGCTTCATCGTCGACTGGCCCGGTGACATCAAGGTGGGCGATACTGACGATAAGGGCAATCAGATGCGCCCCCACATCGTCTGGTTCGGCGAGGCCGTGCCGGAGATCGAGAACGCCGCCCGCATCGTTGCTAAGGCGGATCTGATCATCATCGTCGGCACTTCCATGCAGGTGTACCCCGCCGCCGGCCTCGTCGGCTACGCACCGGACAGCGTCCCCGTCATCTACGTCGACCCGAAGCCGAGCATCAACTACGAACTGGAACGGCGCGGTAACATTCACACCATCGAGATGGGCGGCAGCGAGGGGATGGAAGTGGCCCGGGGGCTGGTGGGGGAGTTGCTGCATTAGCTACTCCCCGACCCATTTAACTTCCGCTCACCTTACTTTTGCAGGATGAAACGCTCCCTCCGCCTCCTCGCCGTTGCCCTGTTCTTTTTCATCCTCGCCGGTTGTAAAGCGGCGGGCTGTGGTTGCCCGATGTACTAGCGGGCGGGGCCGCAGGATCATCGGGTAGGTGCAAATGGCGGGAGATCACGCCCCAAACTTCCGTTCAACCGACGCCCGGCCGGGGGGGAATCGGGCCGATAACCCGCGTTCCTACCCGTTTGCCCGGAAAATCTTACGGTTATTAGCTACTTTCGCGTGGTTCATGCGTTGCTAAAAGCGGAAGATGAAAGGCCCGGTTTCCACCAAGGTCTTTTCCCACTTCCCTTGCACCCGCGACCCCGCCCTAATTGGTCTTTTGGTCCATGAGCATTTTAGTGAACCGCTAAAAGACTAACGAACCAAATTACCAGCGAACCAACCACCATCCACACAAGCAAAACGAAAAGCTCAATAATGGCATTTGACATCGATCTGATTAAGAAGGTTTACGCTGACCTTCCCGGCAAAGTAGCCGAAGCCCGCAAAGTGCTGGGCCGCCCCCTCACCCTGAGCGAGAAAATTCTTTATACCCACCTGCACGAAGAAAGCCCGCTGGCCAGCTACGGTCGAGGAAAGGATTACGTGATGTTTGCCCCCGACCGGGTGGCCATGCAGGACGCAACGGCCCAGATGGCCCTGCTGCAGTTCATGATGGCCGGCCGCGATAAAGTCGCCGTCCCGTCTACCGTTCACTGCGATCACCTGATCCAGGCAAAAATCGGTGCGGACGCCGACCTTCAGCACGCGATCAACACCAGCAACGAAGTCTTTAACTTCCTGGAGTCCGTTTCCGATAAATACGGTATCGGTTTCTGGAAGCCGGGCGCGGGCATCATTCACCAGGTGGTACTGGAGAACTACGCCTTCCCCGGCGGTATGATGATCGGTACGGACAGCCACACGGTAAACGCCGGCGGCCTCGGTATGGTCGCCATCGGTGTCGGCGGCGCGGACGCCGTCGACGTGATGGCCGGCATGGCCTGGGAACTCAAAAACCCCAAACTGATCGGTGTGAAACTGACCGGAAAACTCTCCGGCTGGTCTTCTCCGAAGGATGTCATCCTGAAAGTGGCCGATATCCTCACCGTAAAGGGCGGAACGGGGGCCATCGTCGAATACTTCGGCGAAGGCGCTAAAAGTATGAGCTGTACCGGCAAAGGCACCATCTGTAACATGGGCGCCGAGATCGGGGCAACCACCTCTACTTTCGGTTACGATGAGAGCATGGACCGCTACCTGCGGGCAACCGGCCGCGCGGACGTCGCGGACGCCGCCAGACAGGTAGCCGAGCACCTCACGGCCGACCCGGCTTGCTACGCCGACCCGGAAAAGTACTTCGACCGGGTTATCGAAATCAACCTCTCCGAATTGATGCCCCTGATCAACGGACCCTTCACGCCGGACCTTTCCACATCCGTCGGTTCCGAAATGACGGCTAAAGCAACGGCTAACGACTGGCCGTTAGACATCGAATGGGGCCTTATCGGTTCCTGTACCAACTCCAGCTACGAAGATTTGTCCCGCGCCGCTTCCATTGCCCGCCAGGCCGTCGATAAGGGACTGACGACGAAAGCGGAATTCGGTATCAACCCGGGGTCCGAGCAAGTTCGCTTCACGACCGAGCGCGACGGCATTCTTCAGACCTTCGAGGAACTCAACGCCAAGATCTTCACCAACGCCTGCGGCCCGTGTATCGGCCAGTGGGCCCGCTACAACGACCCCATCAACGCCCCCAAGAACAGCATCATCCACTCCTTCAACCGGAACTTCTCCAAGCGCGCCGACGGTAACCCTAATACCCACGCTTTCGTCGCTTCCCCGGAAATGGTGGCAGCCGTTGCCATTGCCGGTCGTTTGGATTTTAACCCGATGACCGATACCCTCACCAACGACAAAGGGGAGGAAGTGATGTTCGACGAGCCAACCGGTCACGAACTGCCGCCAAACGGTTTCGACGTTTTAGACCGGGGCTTTAATGCACCAGCGGCGGACGGCAGCGGCATCGAAGTAGTCGTAGCACCGACTTCCGACCGCCTGCAGTTGCTGACCCCGTTCGTCCCCATCACGCAGGACGACATGACGGACATGCGCATCCTCATCAAGGTGAAGGGCAAGTGTACGACGGATCACATCTCCATGGCCGGCCCCTGGCTGAAGTACCGCGGCCACCTAGAAAACATTTCCGAGAACTGTTACACGGGTGCCATCAACTACTTCAACGACAAGCCGAACAAGGTGCTGAACTACGTGAACAACGATTACGTAGCCGTCCCCGACTCCGCCAAAGCTTACCAGGCCAAAGGCATCGGCACCGTCGTTTTCGGTGAGGAAAACCTGGGCGAAGGTTCTTCCCGCGAGCACGCCGCGATGGAACCCCGCTTCCTGGGCGTCAACGCGGTGATCGTGAAGTCATTCGCGCGCATCCACGAAACGAACCTGAAAAAGCAAGGTATGCTGGCCCTGACTTTTGTAGACAAGGCCGACTACGACAAAGTCCGCCAGGACGATATCGTAAGCATCAAGGACTTCCACCAGATGGCACCGGGCACAAACCTGACCGTCACGCTGGATCACCACGATGGAACCAACGACGAGTTCGAGGTGGCGCACACTTACAACGCCGCGCAGATCGACTGGGTACGGGCTGGCTCCGCCCTGAACAAGATCCGGGAAGACGTGGCCGCCGGGAAATAAGGATACTGATCCTATTGCTTCCCCCATAAAAAAAGTGCCATGCAGCTCAGCTGCATGGCACTTTTTTTATGGGGGAAGCATCGGGATTGTCCTTTACTGCTTGGCGAACTTGACCGTGCCCCGCCGCCCTTCGCCATCCACCACCCGCAGCAGGTAGAAACCAGGCACCAGCTGACCAACGTTCAGCCGTTCCGTCGCGCCGCTCGTCCGCCGACCGGCGAAGACCGCCTGGCCGGTGATGGAGAAGAGGTCGATGGTGTAAGCGTCGGAGCCCGTCGGCAGGTCCACCGTCAGCTGGTTGCCCGCCGGGTTGGGGTAGACGCGGATGGCCAGTGCGTCGGCCACGCGCCGCGTGCTCACCGGCGTATCGTTGCTGAAGCCATGCGTGGCGTGCTGCGTCCGGAAGTCACCCGTACCGTTGGGGAAGCGGGCCATGGGCACGTTAACCTCCTGTACGCCGAAGACGATCTCGTCGATGCGGGTACTGTCGCCGGCGTTGGAGAGGTAGATCGCCTCGCCGTTCTTGCCCAGCTTGAAGTTGGCGTGCAGGCCCTCCTGGTCTTCGTCCTCGTCCGCCCAGATGATCAGGTAACCGTCGGCGGCGATGGTGGTACCGTCGGGGAAAGACCATTTGTCGAGGTTGTCCGCCTTGTCGGAGAGGAATGCGCCGGAGAGGTCGACCTCGGCGTCGGTGTTGTTGTAGAGTTCGATCCAGTCGGGGTAACCGCCGTCGGGGTCGGAGATGCCGCTCAGGGAATCGTTATCGGCCACGAATTCGTTGATCACGATGTCGCCGAGCGGAATGGAGGAGGGCGACTCTCCGCAAACGCCCATCACGTCGAGCTCGCTTTTGAGTGCCTCGATGCGGTTGGTGATTCTCGCGGTCATGCCCGCCGCCGGGTCGAGGTCCGCCTCGAACTGGTCGAGGGTATAGAGATAGTTGTTGCTTTCGCGCACGGCGGGTTCGATCAGCGCGCGGTTGTCGGCGATCATGTCGGCGTAGCGATCGGCGACGAAGTGCCGCTCCATCAGCGTACAGAAATGACCGAGGTAGCGGTCGTAAAATTCGGGTACGGCGAGCAATCGTTTGATGAGCGTCCGTTCATTCGCCCGTTGATCGATTTCGAAGGTGATTGTGCCGCCGCCGCCGAGGCTTCCGCCGCCGAAACTGGTGACGCTGGAGAGAACGACCTTGAGGCTCTCGCAGTGCTCGCCCCACTCGTCGCAGCAATCGGGGGAGGTGGTGAGCAGGCGGGCGAAAAGGCCGTCGGCCGGGCCACCGTAGTCGCCGCTTGTTACGGCGGCACAGTCGTTTAGGTCGTTGGCGGTATTAATCGTCCGGCAGGCGCGGGCGTAACAGTCGGGCCCGTTGGAGACTTTGTAGCAGACCTCGTATTCTCCGGCTTCCGCGTAGGTGTGGACGGGGTCTTTTTCGGTGGTTTCCGGGCTGCCATCGCCGAAGGTCCAGATGTAGTCGGCATCGGGCGGCGCGAGGCCGGCATCCAGAAACTGAACGGTGGTGGTACCGTCGAGCAGGGCGGCCACGTCGGCAAAGGCGAAGCACTCACCGCCGCCACCGAGGAGGAGTTCACCACCAAGTGCCAGGTTGTAATCCCACGGGATCCACTGAAACTTACCGCTGACCGTGTCTTCGTAGATGTACCAATTACGGCCGTGCTCGAGGTTAGAGTCCCAGTTATTGGTGGCTACGTCAACGGCGAGCACCTTAAGGTAGCGATCGACGTTGAAAACGGCTTCGATGGCCTCGGGGAAATCAGTCGCGGTACTGTCATTGAGCACTTTGGTAAAATTAATGAAACCGGAATAGTCATTGCCTTCCCGGTTCGTCTTCAGGGCCTGGCCGAGGTAGTTTTCCGGGCTGTCGCCCTGGTATTCGAAGTTGTACCAACCGAGGTTTTTAAACAGGTTGCCCTTCGCGTTATCAAAGTTGTTTTGCAGGAACTCTTTGTCGACCTGCTCGATCATCTGGTAGAGGCCCCAGAATTCGCCGTTGAGGGAGACGCGGGCGTAGGCGGTGCGGGGTGCGCTGACACCGCTCCGGTTCATCAGGTCATAACAGATCACGTCGCGCTGCATACCGGGATCGGCCGTGGCGTTGTTGAGGTTGAGCTTGCGCAAGCCGTCGACGCGGCGGCCGCGCACAAACTCGTTGAAGTCGAGTTTCATCGGCCGCTTGTTCGCCTCCGTAAAGGAGGTAAAACCCTTGAAGCGTACGCCGATGGAATCCGTCGTTTCGCCGTCGATCGTTACGGCGGCCATAACGTAGACGTGATCGACGCCGGGGTTGAAGCCGCCGCCGAAATTGTCGGTCATGGTTTCCCAGTAGTCGGGGTCCGCGAAGGTCAGGTTAATCTCGTGCAGCACGTCGGTTGCAAAGACGTTATTGCCGCTACTTTGGGCGCGGACGCCGGTGCAGAGGAAGGTGAAAAGAGCAAGGGTGGTAAGGAGGCGGGTGGTCACGGGTAGTCGATTTTAGAGCGCTAACGAAAGACCTCCCCGCCCGCCGAACGGCCGGAGAAGTAGCTTGAAGATAAGGTTGGGACGATGGCCCGGGCCGTAGGGGTTGCCTCGCCGGCCGGGGAGAGCCGTAAAAGTATTCATTGTAAAGGAATATGACGGCTGGCGGACGAAAAGGGGGAAGGGTGGGCCCGCCGGAGTGCAATACCTGCCCTTAAGCGGTCAGTGTGTCCTTCTTTTCCGTACGATGCACCTGACTACCCTGGAAGTTTCTTACGGCGTTGCGAAACTACTATCGCGAATACACGCCCTTCTACTGGTTCTTCGAGGAGCGGAACGGAGGCTAATACCGTAATCGCGGCGTTCAGGCGATTTTGCGGAAAGCCGTCGACAGAAGTGGTGTTAACCCGTTTTGTACTGTTCATTGCTTACGGCACAGCTGTGCGACGCGTCTTTTAGGGACTGGAACATCGCTTTGGCATATTCAAGAGTTGCCTGGTCACGATAGTAGTGCTACGACCGAAACGTGCGGGCTCGTTTCGATGGCGGAGCGGCAACGGGTGGTCAGGCCGTTGGATCGGCTGGATTAAGTTGCGTGCCGAAGCCCGCAAAAGTCGATCACATGAGTAGTCTCGGTGAAACATCCATGGTTCGCCCCGGCGGCCTTGTGCCTGGCCTTGAGCTTGGGGCTTTACCGATCGGCCGGCCGCTCCGAAGTCACCGAAAATCCGAAGTGCTTCGTCCGGAAATGGTTACTTTTATCGCGCCTGATTACCCGCCGGGTCACCATCCGCTTTGTGCTTTGCCCTATAACGAGGAAAGCTGATGTCCGGGAGGCGGGCTTCGTTCAACTGGTCGGTCAGCGCGATGGGCCGGGGGAGGGGTTGAAGTCTGGTGGGGGGGGCTGACCTGCCTTAAAGTTGTGTGTGTAACCAAAGAACCGCGAGCATAGATTCTATATAATTTAGTGTTTTTCTAACGCGTCTTCAAAATCACGCAGAGCTTATTCAACATTACTATTTATTAAAGTAAAAACTTATAAATAATATGCTCAGGATTTGGTTTGTGAACTCACAGTGGTCTTCTTCCTGGAAGAAGATGATCCTGAAATAGTATAAAGTTACTTACTTAGGCAACTTGTGTCATCTTTGTACTGTTAACTTACACAAATGCCAACAGTACATCAGATCAACTCGATCAAGATAAAGCTTTACTTTAAAGATCACCTTCCGCCTCACTTTCATGCCCAGTATAACGAGTATGAGGTACTAATTGAGATCAGGACGCTGGAAATATACAACGGTGATCTTCCGAGAAAGCAATTGAAAGCTGTTCTCGATTGGGCCTCTGAAAATCAGGACCAGCTTATGGAGACCTGGGAGGAATTTTACGAAGAAAACTAGATTATGAAAGGACTAAGAAGTATCCCACGTGTTTTAAAAATTAACAGTGTAAACGGTCGAACGTTGTCACTACTATTCAATAATGGCTACAGTAAGGTGGTTGACGTTGAGTCTATCCTTACAGCTGATAAATCTCCGAAAGAGGGTAGTCTAGCATCTCAGATATTATCTAGTGACGAGATCTTTAATACCGTCCAGATTATAGGAAGTTCTATCGGCTGGCCAGGAGTTGGTAAGTACACGAAAGATTTTAGTGGAAATTCAAAGTTTTACCCTTACGATATTGATCCGCTGGTGTTATTTAATTCTGGTAAAATGGATTCTCAACATAATATAAACCTGGGAGGACGAATTAAATCTCTAAGAATGAAGCTTGGTATTACTCAAGAAGAGCTAGCTAACCGAGTCGGAACCACAAAAAATTACATTTCAAAACTGGAGAATAACAAATCAGATATAGAACTTTTAACGCTCAAAAAGATAGTTGAAGCTGGTCTGAATGGTAAGCTTCATTTGAATATTGAGATTCCTACTTAAGAAAAAACGTCTTAGTTTAAATACTTCTTAAAAAGTTCTGCTGCTCGAAAAAAATGCACACAACAATTAGAGCTCAAAGGCAGCCCTGACGCAGTCGGACCTGACGTTGCGCTCTTGTTGGACTAACCCGCCTGCGAAGGGTTCATGGGCATTGAACCTAAGTGACCCGCCCAAGGCGTGGCAACACCGGGCGTAAAGCCTTCCCTACGGGCGTAAAAGCGGGGGGAGATGTCAAAAATCGGGGCTGAGAACGGTTGATTTCGGCCTAAAACGAGGCAAGTGGGCCTAGCCTTCCCAAGTCGCCGGAGGCAACGGGTTCATTTCGTCGGGACGCCAGTACGTTGCGCGGGCGGCGCGCGGGCATACCACTTACCCCGGGCAGCTTTCTTCCGGGCCCAAAGCGAAGACGCTACGGGCTATGACTGGACCGTTAGACGCGACCCAGGATTTATCGATACGAGTGAATGGCGCCTTGGGTTTCTCGCGCTAACGGGAAACGTAGAGATCAGACTAATGGTGGAGCGAGAAACCGCGCGTTGCATGGACAGGGGGCTGGAAACAAGTTCTTCCGTCAAGAACCTCTTTATTTTGCCGAATAAAACGGACTTTCCGGTTCCTTACCTTGGAAAATACATCGGGAACAACGAAAGCGAGCTGGACTCTTCGGATTTTGAAATAGAGTTCTTCATCTCTAATCCTCAAGAAGCATTTGTTAACATCAAAAATTTCCCCAGAAATGCGCAAAACAGGGAGGTTTTCGATAATCTGGGCATCGTCACGAACTATAAGTCCTTCATTATCGCACCGACGGCTAACATTTGTTGCCGCAGGGCATACGGTCACGGCGCGTTCTCTAATGATCGCAGGGAGCTTCGTATCGAGTACGCGACCTATGATTTTGATCTGGAAGTGTGGAATGAGGATGTCTGGACGGGCGTGCGGGTGGAATAATTATTACGTTAGAAGGTAGTTCGTTAGTGGGGCGTTACTAAACCACTAACGAACTGACTTCTAACCTACTAACCGTTCGTCACCAGCGTACCTACCGTCTTCCCTTGCACGATGTCGCGCAAATTTTCCGGGTTGTTGATGTCGAAAACGATGATGGGCAGGTTGTTCTCGCGGCAGAGGGCGAAGGCGGCCTGGTCCATGATGCGGAGGTCTTTGTCCATCACCTCCTTAAAGGAGATCTTGTCGTACTTCGTGGCGGTGGGGTCCTTTTCCGGGTCGGCGGTGTAGATGCCGTCGACGCGGGTGGCCTTGAGCACGACGCTGGCGCCGATCTCGTTGGCGCGCAGGGCCGCGGCGCTGTCGGTGGTGAAGTAGGGGTTGCCCGTGCCCGCGCTGAAGATCACCACGCGTCCTTTCTCCAGGTGGCGCATCGCCCGGCGGCGGATGTACGGCTCGGCGATCTGCTCCATCTTGATGGCGGAGATCAGGCGGGTGTACACGCCGTGGGTTTCCATCATGCTTTGCAAGGCCATGCCGTTGATCACGGTGGCCAGCATGCCCATATAATCGCCCTGCGTACGCTCCACGCCCGACTCGGCGGCGGAGAGCCCGCGAAAGATGTTTCCTCCGCCGATGACGACGGCTACCTCGACGCCCAGTTCGATGAGCTCCTTGATCTGTTCGGTGTAGTAAGTGAGCATCTTGGCGTCAATGCCGTACTGCTGGTCACCCATAAGGGTTTCACCACTCAGTTTCAGCATGACGCGGGGGTACTTGAGAGCCATATTCGGGGAGTATTTGGGGCCGCTGATCCACGGCGGCGCTAAGGTATCATTATTCGTTAAGTCAGGGTTAACCGAGAGGCGAATATTAAAGTCGGTTGGCCTACGGGCGCGGGTCGATGACCCCGTTTCCACCCGTACCGCTATCTTCGGCCCGGCCCAAGCCCCATTCCGACATGCGATACCTACTTCCCGCCTTGTTTTTGCTCACCACGCTGACCGCTTGCCCGGACCCGCCGCCACCACCCGTGGACGAGGCGTTGTACCAGCCGGAGTCCGATGAAGACGACCTACGCGCCCGCCTCATCTGGCAGCAACCCGGCGAGGTGATGGACGCCATGGGCGACATCCGCGAGAAGGTGATCGCCGACATCGGCGCGGGAGAGGGCTTCTTCGCCGAAAAGCTCGCCCCGATTGCCGACCGCGTCATCGCCGTGGAGATCGACGAGAAGTACATCCGCTACCTCGATACCCTGCGCCGCTTCGCCCTGCCCAAGGAATTCCGCCCTCGTCTCGAACCCCGTCTGGCTACGGCCGACGACCCGAAGCTGGAAAACAGCGAAGTCGACATCGTGCTCATCGTCAACACTTTCATGCTCATCGAGAACAAAGTAGATTACCTGAAAAAGATCTACCCCGCCCTACGCTCCGACGGGCGCATCGTGATCGTGGACTGGAAGCGCATAGACACCGTCCTCGGCCCAGCCAAACAGGAGCGACTGGCCCTCGGCCGGCTGCAGGACATGCTGAAGGCGGCCGGCTTTCACCTGGTTTCCAGCGATGACACGACGCTGGAATTTCAGTACATCGTTGTGGCGGATAAGAAGAAACCGGAATAAATGAGCCTCCGCAAAAAATTGCCTTCAGATCGATGGGCCCGGGCCTCGACGTCGTTTCGCGTTTCAGCGTACAGTGATTATCACGCTTTGGTGAAGTGCGGCCTCACGGTTGACGCGGGTTCGGACGTCGCCTTCCGCCCCGGCGGATCGGTCGTTCAACTGAACGGAAACGTGGCGGGCCCGAACGTCACGGGATTCACCTGGCACCCGACCACCGGTCTGGATAACCCGAACAGCCTCACGCCCAGCGCTACCATAACCGCCCCGGTCACCTACACCCTGACGGCCGAGGTGTTCGACCCCACCGCCAACCTGATCGTCAACGGTGATTTTGAGGCGGGTAACAGCGGTTTAAGGACGAACTACTTACCGGGCTTTGGTGGTCCGTTCGGCCTCCTTTCCCGTGCGGGCCACCGAACCGTTCCTGTATTCCATCGACGGGGGAGACACCTTCGCCGCCGCGACCGCCGCGGATAGCCTCCGGCCCGGCCGCTACGAACTCGTTGTGCAAGACGCCAACGGCTGTGAACGGACCGACGAAGTGGACATCCCTAACGCCCCGACGCTGGAACTTGTCCTCGACACGCGCGTCGTCGTTGCCCTGGGCGACGGCTACCGCATCAACACCCGCACGAATTTCGCGGACTCCAGCCTGACCGCCATTCGCTGGACGCCGGAGCTGGACCTCGATTGCGGTGACTGCCTGCGGCCGGTCGCCACGCCGCGCACCTCCACCGTCTACGTCATCGAGGTGGAAACCGGCGATGGTTGCTTGGCTACCGACAGCGTCGAGGTGGTGGTGGATGACCTGTTACGGGTTTACTTCCCCACGGCCTTCTCCCCGAACGGCGACGGTATCAACGACGTCTTTCGTCCCTTCGGCAGCCCGAACGTGATCAGCGAAATCCGGGACTTCAACGTCTTCGGTCGCTGGGAAGAAACGGTCTGCCAGGCGATCGGCTTCGCCCCCAACGACCCCACCGCCGGCTGGGACGGTATGGTAAACGGTCAACCCATGAACCCCAACGTTTTCGTCTTCTCCGCCACCGTGGAGTTCGTGGATGGGCGGGTGGAGACGCTTAAGGGAAACGTTATGTTAGTTCGTTAGTTTTTTAGTTCGTTAGTGCTGAAGGCCTGAAAGACTAACGAACTAACATACTACTTCAACGCTTCCCACAAATCCTCCCACCCCTTCCGGTTTCTGACCACCACTTCCAGGTATTCCCGCCAGACGGGCTCATCCTGCCCGCGATCTTTGACGATGGCGCCGGTGAGGCTGGCGGCGAGGTGCTCGGGCCGCAGCGCATCGTCGCCTGAACCGAAGTGATGGCTGAGGGCGCGCGACTGATTGACCACGGAAATGGCCTCGGCGGTGGAGAGGGTGGAGCTGGGGGATTTGACCTGGGTGCGCCCGTCTTCCGTCCGCCCGTTGCGCAGTTCGCGGAAGATGGTGACCAGGCGGGTGATCTCGGCGGCCACGTCTTTCTTGACGGGCGGGAGTTCCATGCCGGCGGCCGCCGCGCTGCTGCGGTCGGTTACGATGCGGACCTCCTCCTCCAGCGTGGCGGGCAGCGGCAGCACTACGGTGTTGAAGCGCCGGCGGAGAGCACTGGATAGTTCGTTGACGCCCTTATCGCGGTCGTTGGCCGTAGCGATGATGTTGAAGCCGCGCACCGCCTGCACTTCCTTATTCAGCTCGGGTACGGGCAGGATCTTTTCGGAGAGGATGGTGATGAGCGCGTCCTGCACGTCGGACGGGATGCGAGTCAGTTCTTCGAGGCGGACGAGTTTGCCCGCTTGCATACCGCTCATGACGGGGCTGGGGACCATGGCGGCCTCACTCGGCCCTTCGGCCAGCAGGCGGGCGTAGTTCCAGCCGTAGCGGAGGGCGTCTTCGCTCATGCCGGCGGTGCCCTGTACCAGTAGCTTGGAGTCTCCGCTGATGGCGGCGGCGAGGTGCTCGCTGACCCACGTTTTGGCCGTGCCGGGTACACCGACGAGCAGCAGCGCGCGGTCCGTCACCAGGCTGGCGACGGCGACCTCGATGAGGCGGCGGTTGCCGAAGTACTTGGGGGTGATCACGGTGCCGTCGGCCAGGGTTTCGCCCAGTAGGTAATTGACCACGGCGCGGGGGCTGAGGTTCCAGCCGGTGGGGCGGATGCCTTTGTCGTTGGCGGCCAGGGCTTTGAGCTCGGCGGCGTACGCATCCTCGGCGTGCGGGCGGAGGATGGCGGGTGGGGCGGTAGCGGCGGGTTTGATCTTCTTGGCCAAGGGGGAATGAATAAAGGTTGATGAAAATAAATCGGACTATTCAGCGCTAATATCCAGGAGGCAGCACGAAAGCTACTGGCTCCTGGCGGTAGCCCGGA